>Ga0209216_1000018_pt1 | contig 129747 bp, 111 predicted proteins | sample TexAe_OM2H0_O2_FD_187940 | JGI IMG/M metagenome (GOLD analysis project Ga0209216, IMG submission 187940) | Forest soil microbial communities from Davy Crockett National Forest, Groveton, Texas, USA - Texas A ecozone_OM2H0_O2 (SPAdes) (version 2) | ecosystem: Environmental > Terrestrial > Soil... | reverse complement strand
CGCAATATCGCAGATGTAACCACGGCGGTGGCCAATGGCGACCTTTCAAAGAAAATCACGGTCGATGTGAAAGGCGAGATTCTGGAATTGAAGAACACCATCAACACGATGGTGGACCAACTGAATTCGTTTGCCTCGGAAGTAACTCGTGTGGCTCGCGAGGTCGGAACAGAAGGAAACCTTGGGGGCCAGGCAGATGTACGAGGTGTGGCGGGCACCTGGAAGGATCTCACCGACAATGTGAATTCGATGGCCAGCAACCTAACGGATCAGGTGCGCGGTATTGCCCGCGTGGTTACCGCTGTAGCCAACGGTGATCTGGAACGCAAGCTAACGGTGGAAGCCAAAGGAGAAATCGCCGAGCTGGCCGACACCATCAACAACATGACTGACACCCTCGCTACCTTTGCCGATCAGGTCACTACGGTGGCGCGCGAGGTGGGTGTAGAAGGAGCGCTCGGAGGACAGGCGAACGTGCCCGGTGCTGCGGGCACCTGGCGCGATCTGACCGATAACGTTAACGGGCTTGCGGCAAACTTAACAACACAGGTCCGAGCTATCGCGGAGGTTTCCACCGCAGTAACTAAGGGTGACCTGACACGATCGATTACGGTCGAGGCACAGGGAGAAGTCGCGAAGCTAAAAGACAATATCAACGAGATGATTCTCAATCTCAAGGAAACGACCCAAAAGAATATGGAGCAAGATTGGCTGAAAACAAATCTTGCTCGATTTACCAGAATGCTCCAGGGTCAGCGCGACATGACGACTGTGGCCCAGATGGTGTTGTCTGAACTAGCTCCGCTCGTTGATGCACAGCAAGGTGTGTTTTACGTAAACACCAGCTCCAACGGTCAACCGTTGATGAAATTGCTCGGGGGCTATGCATATAAGAAACGTAAGAACCTTGCCAACGAGTTTCACGCCGGAGAGGGTCTCGTGGGCCAGTGCACACTAGAGCGCGAAAGGATTCTGGTCACGAACGTTCCCTCAAACTACGTCTACGTCTCGTCTGGCCTCGGCGAAGCACCGCCCAATAACATCGTTGTGCTGCCAGTCTTATTCGAAGGCGAGGTTAAGGCGGTAATAGAACTCTCAACGTTCAAAACGTTCAGCGAAACGCACCTCACATTCCTCGATCAGTTGACCGAAAGTATCGGTATCGTTTTGAACACGATAGCTGCCAATTCGCGTACAGAAGATCTACTTCAGCAATCGCAATCCCTCGCAGCTGAACTACAGAGTCAGCAAGACGAACTTAAGAAAACCAACGAGCAACTTGAGCAGCAGGCCGAATCGCTGCGAGAGTCTGAAGAATTATTAAAGAGTCAGCAGGAAGAACTACAACAAACAAACGAAGAGCTGCAGGAGAAAGCAGAATTGCTGGCCCGCCAAAAAGCTGAGGTTGAAGCCAAGAACCGTGAGGTCGAAGAAGCTCGTTTGGAGATGGAAGAAAAGGCAGAGCAATTAGCGCTAACTTCGAAATACAAGTCAGAATTTCTCGCCAACATGTCGCATGAACTGCGTACACCGCTCAACAGCATGTTGATTCTCTCGCGGCAACTTTCCGAAAACAATGACGAAAACCTTAGTGAGAAACAGGTTCAATTTGCACAAACGATCCACTCTTCGGGGTCTGATTTGCTGTCCCTGATTAACGACATCCTCGACTTGTCGAAAATTGAATCGGGGATGATGGGAATAGAGGTTGCTGAAATTTCAGTGGACGAAATTGCGTTGCAGTTGGAACGTAGCTTCCATCAACTGGCTAAGGACAAAAATCTTGGGTTCAAGATCGAAAGATCAAAAGAACTTCCGGCGTCGATCAAAACCGACGACAAGCGTTTGCAACAGATACTGATGAATTTGTTGTCGAATGCCTTCAAGTTTACGGAAGAGGGCAACGTCGTTTTGACTATCGCTCCTGCTTCGCCAGATGAGTCCTATCAACTTGAATCGTTAAAGCGCACCGGTCAGGTAATTGCTTTCTCCGTAAGCGATACCGGCATCGGAATACCGACAGACAAGCAGCGGATCATTTTCGAAGCCTTTCAGCAGGCAGATGGAACCACGAGCCGCAAATATGGTGGGACTGGGTTGGGTTTGTCGATCAGTCGCGAGATTGCGCGATTGCTTGGGGGTGAGATTCGTTTGATCAGCAAGCCAGGAGAGGGAAGCACTTTTACGTTCTACCTGCCAAGTAGATACGTGCCCGCAGGAGCCACGACCGCTCCGATTAACCAAAGTCAAATACCAAGTCTTAAGGAAACCGAAGCTGCGTGGACTCCGGTCGAGTCGTCAGCTGGTGACGAACTCTTGCTCTCAAACGAGTCTGCTGCAATTCAGGACGATCGCAACGATATCCAAAACGGCGATCTAGTAGTTCTCATAGTTGAAGACGACATTAGCTTCGCTGGCATCCTTCTGGATCTTGCGCGAGAGAAAGGGTTTAAGGGTCTAGTGGCCACCAACGGTGCTGTCGCGCTCGCGCTTGCTCAAAGATATAGGCCCACGGCGATCACTCTAGATATTCGCCTTCCGGATCGCGATGGCTGGACCGTGTTGGATCGGTTGAAACACGATCCTGCTACGAGCCACATACCCGTTCACATTATTACCGTCGAAGAACAACGACAGCGGGCGTTGCAACAGGGCGCTTTCAATCACGTACAGAAGCCCGTGAGTCAAGAGGACTTAGATAAAGCATTCGACGACATTCGAGACTTCACCGAGCGAGGCATGCGGAAGTTGTTGGTTGTCGAAGATGATGATGTTCAACGAATGAGTGTGGTTGAGCTCATCGGCAATGGCGATGTCAAGACTACTGCTGTTGCGACTGGGCAAGAAGCCCTGGACATTCTTAAGGATGAAAGATTTGACTGCATGGTTCTTGATCTGAGGCTCCCTGACATGAGTGGTTTCGATCTGATCGAGAAGCTGCAGACTGACCTCGGTCGTTACGATCTCCCAATAATCGTCTATACCGGAAAGGAATTAACGCGCAAAGAAGAATTGCATCTGAAAAAAGTGGCCGACGCGATCATTGTTAAGGAAGCAAACTCGCCGGAGCGCTTGCTGGCGGAGACAGCGTTATTTTTGCATCGAGTGGAAGCCAATCTGCCGGAGCCCAAGCGTCGCATGCTTGAGAAATTCCACCGGAACGATCCAGTCCTGGCCGGCCGCACTGTCTTGATAGTTGATGACGATGTGCGAAATATCTTTGCCCTAACCAGTGCGCTTGAGGCTTATGGGATGAATGTGGTCCATGCAGAGAACGGCCAGGAAGGGATTGAACTTTTGCAGGACACACCCAGTGTTGAAGCGGTCCTGATGGACATCATGATGCCTGAGATGGATGGTTATGAAGCAATCACTGCTATACGTCAGATGGACCAATTCAAACAACTGCCAATAATCGCGTTGACCGCTAAAGCGATGAAAGCCGATCGTGATCATTGTTTGGAGGTCGGCGCATCAGACTATATCTCTAAACCACTCGACGTGGATCAACTTTTGTCGTTGCTCCGAGTGTGGCTTTACAAGCCAGATGAAACTGTATGAGCAATATTACCAATCAAGTAGACAGACTTGAGGACATAGAGATCGCCCTCCTGTTGGAAGGCTTATATGGTGCACACGGTTTAGATTTCAGAGGCTATTCACGGGCATCGATCAAACGGAGGATCTTGGAATTGATGCGAGTCGAAGAGCTTCACACCGTTTCGGCTCTGCAAAACAAGGTGCTACATGATGCTGCTTGCCTCGATCGTTTCCTGCTTGGTCTAACAGTACATGCCAGTGGAATGTTTCGAGATCCAAGCTTTTATCTCACTTTTAGAAAAAAGGTCGTGCCCTTGCTCAGGACTTATCCGACGATCCAGATCTGGGTCGCTGGGTGCTCGACGGGCGAAGAAGTCTATTCGCTCGCGATTCTGCTTAAGGAAGAGAATCTTTACTCGAGGTGCCGAATTTACGCCACCGACATTAGTCAGGCGGTTTTGCGTAAAGCGCGGGATGGTATTTTCCCATTGGCCGCAATGAGAGACTACACCGTCAACTATCATCAGGCCGGAGGAACAAACGAGTTTTCAGATTACTACACAGCGCAATATGACAACGTGATTTTCAGTCCTGCGCTTAAAAGCAACGTGTTGTTTTCCGAGCACAATCTAGCGACTGATGGTTCCTTCAATGAGTTTCAAGTAATTCTATGCCGCAATGTGATGATTTACTTTAATAGAGATCTGCAAGCGCGTGTTCACAATTTGCTCTACGACAGTTTGAGTATGTTCGGGGTGTTCGGGTTGGGTAACAAAGAGAGCTTGAAGTTTACGCCACGAGCGTCCTCGTATCTGAAGCTTAACGAGACGGACAAACTTTATCGCAAGGTAGCCTAGTTGATAATCGAAGCTCCTGAGATCGTAGTTGTTGGTGCTTCCACTGGAGGATTGAAGGCATTGCAAACGTTGCTAGCGGGATTGGCTGAAGATTTTCCTTTACCGATCGTTATCGTGCAGCATCGAGGGAAAGAATCTGGTAGCGAACTGTGTGAGTTCTTGCGGCAGTTTAGTAGGTTGCCGGTATCAGAGCCGGAAGACAAAGAACCAATTCTCACTGGTCACGCTTACCTGGCGCCTGGCGACTATCATTTGATGATCGAAGAAGGATGCTTTGCTTTATCCACTGAGTCGCCGGTGACTTATGCGCGACCTTCCATAGATGTGCTATTCGAAACAGCGGCTGACGAATATCAAGAGCGAACAGTTGGGGTGATTTTGACTGGACGAAACAACGATGGCACCCGTGGACTCGGAAAAATAAAAGCGCGGGGCGGACTTGCTGTGGTTGAAGATCCTGCATCTGCCGCGTGTAGAGAGATGCCGGAGTCTGCTGTTACTCATATCAAAGTCGATTCGATTCTGCCTTTGAAAGAGATAGCACCGTACCTCAACGAACTAGTGAAGTCTGTTTCCCCGAACCGAACCGTTCCTAAAGACACCTTGTAAACATTTAACTCTATGGAAGCTGAAGAACAGATCAACATTCTAATCGTGGATGATAATCCGACGAACCTGTTGACTTTGGAGACAATCCTGCGCGGCCCGGACCGAAACCTGGTCAGCGCAGCTTCGGGTGATGATGCCCTCCGTTATCTATTGGATAACGAGGTTGCAGTAATCCTGATGGATATCTTCATGCCCGGCATCGACGGATTGGATACTGCTGCTCTTATTCGCAGCCGCGACAAATCACGTGACATTCCCATCATCTTTTTGACCGCAGACACTGGCGGTCGTCATCTGAGTCGCGGCTATTCTTTAGGGGCAGTCGATTACATTGTTAAGCCAATCATGCCAGACGTTCTTCGTTCGAAGGTGGCAGTCTTCGTACAGTTGTTCCGAAAGACCCGGGAGGTCAAGCGTCAGGCCCGGCTACTTGAAGAGAAGAACCTCGAACTCGAAAATGCAAATCTGGCTCGACTCAACATGCTTATCGATCTCGGACAGGAGTTAGCTGCAGAAAACCACCCTGGACGAGTGTTGGAGAACTTTTGTCGTTCAGCAAGGAGGATTGTTGAGGCAAAAGAGGCGGCGGTAGGTGTAATGAATGACGACGATAAAACGCTCCGTTATTTTTTTCATTGCTCCGATTTCGACGACACGGTTGACGTTTCCGCTAACAGTATCCCTGAGATAGTGCAGCGGACCTTGAATAGCTTGACTATGAGTGGTCGTCCGTTGCGACTCAATGACAATGACGAGTTATTACTTCACGGCGACACAGAGGCGAATCCAGTTAATTCCTTCTTAGGTGCGCCAATCTTGTCCGCATCAAAAATCATTGGCTGGGTCTACCTGCTCAACAGGATCGACACGGATGATTTCAGTGAGGCGGACGAACGCCTGGCGGCAACTCTTGCGACTCAGGTGGGCATTGCTTATGAAAACGCCAGGTTGTACACGGAAGCACAGCTACATGCGAAGGAATTGAAGTTGGAGATTGCCGAACGCAAGCAGGCGGAAGAGGAACGCGCCAGGTTATTAGTACTCGAACAATCCGCAAGAGCTGAAGCAGAACGAGCGAATCGTACGAAGGACGAATTCCTGGCGATGCTTTCGCATGAGTTGCGGACCCCGCTAACAGCCATTCTGGGTTGGAGCAATCTGGTGCGCACTCGCAAACTCGATGAACCTCAGCTTTTGCACGCAGTGGAAACAATCGAGCGTAACGCGCGTTCACAGTCACAGTTGATCGACGACCTGCTCGACGTCTCGCGCATCATCACGGGCAAGTTGCAAATAGATCCGCGTTCAGTTGATTTGTGTTCAGTGATTGATGCCGTAATTGAGGCCGGACGCCCATCATTTTATGCCAAGGGCATCCAAGTGGAACAGGTGATGAACCCAGCTGCATGTTTTGTTTCTGGCGATGCAAATCGTTTGCAGCAAATCTTCTGGAACCTGTTTAGTAACGCAGTCAAGTTTACACCGGAAGGCGGTACGATCCGCATAGAACGACAACATGACAACGGTCGCGTAACGATCTCGGTGAGCGATTCAGGCATTGGTATTAGTCCAGAATTTCTACCTTATATTTTCGATCGCTTCCGACAAGCCGATGGTTCAACCACAAGACTGTATGGAGGACTCGGTCTGGGGCTGTCGATTGTAAAGCATCTCGTTCAACTTCATGACGGAAGTATAGAAGTGGATAGTCCGGGTCTTAACCAAGGTTCCACTTTTGTTGTCAGTCTCCCACTCGCTTCTGCTAAATCGTCTGAAACTTCAATGACGCCGGTCGCTTCTGAATCCGGTGGTAATGGGCTGGCTGGAGATCTAAAGGGAGCTCTACACGGACTACGCGTACTCGTTGTAGATGACGACCTCGATGCTCGAAATCTAATAAACACGATTCTTTCGGGATACGGTAGCGAAGTGAAATGCTGCGAGTCAGTAGCGGAAGCGCTCGACGTCTTCAAGAAATGGAAACCCGATCTCCTGGTAAGCGACATCGGAATGCCAAATGAGGATGGTTATACGTTGATTAAGAAACTGAGGAAGTCGAGTTCAAAGCGAGCCAGGGAAATTCCCGCCGTCGCGATAACTGCGTACGCGACCAAAGAAGACAAGGCGCGCACGCTTGCCGCAGGTTTCCAGGTGCACGTTGCAAAGCCAATCGAAACCGAGATTTTCTTGCGATTGGTCGCCACGGCTGTTGGTCGCAACGTCTCGTGATACAAGTGGTCCTACTATAAAAGTGACCTCTTAATCTCTTCTAAGCAAGACTCCCTGAATTTGCGACCTGAAGTGGCGTCCTTAATGGTTATGCTCGCTCTCAACTGGTAGTCCAGCGTCAATCCAGTCTTGTTTTCCTTCGGCATAGTCTCGCACATTGGTGTAACCCAGCGCCGCCAATTCACGGGCGGCGTTTTCCGAAGCATGTCAAGTAGGATTAGCGCAATAGACTACGATGTCAGCATTCTTATCCGGCAAGATCTGCGGAGCAAGCACTTTCAAATCATTAGGTGGCAAGTTTATTGCTCTCGGTAAGTGCTTGTGATGATACGTCTCGGCCGGTAGAGTCTCGACCAGTAGAAAGTCATCGTTGCGATCGATCTTTGCTTTCAGCTCGTCTCTTGAAATTGTCTTGACCATTTCGCTTTCCTCGTTTCTCATTTCGTCCCGAATAAAATATCAGAACGTGGGCGGTGGTGGGTATCCGAGAGGCTTTGCACAAAAAAAGTCGCGAATCAGCAAAGCCATTGGGCTAGCGTAAGATTGAAGCACCACCGAAGAACCTTTATAAAGATTCAACCTCTCATTCTCCCCAACCTTTAGGTTGGGGTTCAGGGCGGCTTTAGTTCGGAAACCATTTTAATGGTTCAAAACTCAACCGCGAACCAATGGCGCTATCGTGTGTGGGAGTTGCGCTCGCAAGAAACCATTAAAATGGTTACGGGGTTTCCTTTGTTCCGCTGAAATCCCAACCTTAAAGGTTGGGGAGAATGAGAGATTTGAAGCGAAGAACTGTTTCAATTCGAACTTATTTCGAAATTTGTTTTTTTAGTAGAGCTTTTTAAGGTCCAAACTTCCTGGTAAATCCTGCGCGAGCCAGACCGACCCATCTTCGTAATGCACCTCAGTTGCGGCTATTTCAAGATGAAACGTTCCTATAGGGTTTGTGTCCCGCAGAATTGGAATGTCTTCGACGTTTGTGACGTGGAACTTAACCTCAACTTCTGTACGTGGTTTCATACTAAGTTCGTATAAAGGAGTATTCGCAGTTTGCACCAGTTTGTTCAGTTCATATGAATCAAAGAGATACCAACTAAACCTCACTGCACAAATCGATTGTGATGTGTTGTTTTTTAGTTTTGACACGAAGATCTCGAATTTCTCCGTTGGGCCAAGTTTTCCACCACTTTCTCTGATCACTTGGACTGGTAATGTGGAATAGCCGTCGCGCGACGGGTTGTACCGTCCAAAACTCATGCCCCAGTTTCGTGCTTGGATCACTTGCTCAGAGGACAAGCTGCTTTTGGAACTAACGCTGCCGGTTGAGATCAATGAAAACGAAGCAATTGTGAGTAGTAATAGAGAGAAGCACCGTTTCATGTTTGCTCCTTTGTAGCATACGTACCTGGTGAGCCCTTCGACGATACTAATAGCTCTGCCTATGTCACACGCAGCGTTTGCGGTTAGGTTCCAGTTTCAGGACTCTATAAAAAATGAGCAGCTCTTGACATAGTATTGTCTGGTAAACAGCCCGTTCGGGCGGGCATACTGCACAGATGGGCAGAGTCTCTCGGTATCATCGTCATCACTCTTCATCGAGATCATCGGTCCTCGCCTGACGGGTGGTGTTGGTCGGCACTTGTTAAGCTGTTACCTTTGGTGGAGGGCCAACTACACTGGTTGGACCTGCCGTTATCTGAGCCAGCGTGAAGACCACACTTTAAGACTAGAGGAAACGGGGAGTTTCCCCTGGCGCATCGCAAAAGCTTTTCTGCGGCGAGAACTTAACCAGCATTTAAATGACCACATCCAAGCGTAGACACGAAATTGACGGCATCATTGCAGCGGCCCTCGAGCGCGACTCCGCTGAACGCGCGGCGTTTCTCGCTGAAGCTTGCGGCGACGATGCGCAACTACGTGCAGAAGTGGAATCGCTACTAGCGAACGATGTTTCAGAAAGTTTCGTCGGTGACGCCGTTCAGGATGCCACTCGCCCATTGGAGAGACGGGTGGGAGAGCCTACCAGCGACAGGATCGGGCGGTACCAGATTATTAGATCACTCGGCGCTGGGGGAATGGGTCGCGTTTATCTGGGCTTGGATGAGCAACTGAATCGTCAGGTCGCTCTGAAGTTGCTATCGAATTACGACGCGAGTGAAGCAGAAAGGATGCGTCGCTTTCGCCAGGAAGCGCTAGCGGCATCGGCGCTGAACCATCCAAACATTCTCACCATTTACGAAATAGGTGAATTCGAAGGCACTAATTTCATCACCTCTGAATTCGTTGACGGTGAGACTCTGCGCTCGCGAATGGAAGCGGATGTCATACCGCTTGATCTGGCTTTGGATACGGCGATTCAAATAGCGAGCGCGCTCGCAGCCGCGCACGCCGCAGGAATAATTCATCGTGACATCAAACCCGAGAACGTAATCGTACGCACCGACGGTCTCGTGAAAGTGCTGGACTTTGGCATTGCCAAGTTTACTCAGGCAGACGGCAACGAAAAGAACGACCTGGTAGAGACGATTCCGGGGGCGATTATAGGCACCGCCGCCTATATGTCGCCGGAACAAGCGCGCGGAGCTTTGCTTGATACCCGCAGCGATATTTGGAGTCTCGGCGTAGTCATCTATGAAATGGTAGCGCGCCGCCTGCCGTTTTGGGGTAACACTCCCGCGGATGTAATTGCCGCTGTCATCGAGCGCCAGCCTCCTCCTTTGCCCTCTGACGGTTCAGTTGCGCTTGGATCGTTGGAACTGATCGTCTTCAAAGCACTGCAAAAGGAACGCGAGAACAGATATCAAACTGCGGCAGAACTCTTGACCGATCTGAAGCAGCTAAAACAGACAGTGGAACTTCCGGTTAAGCAAGAGCGATTAGCTGCTAATTCGCAAGGAGGGATTGTTGGACCACCCAGCGAGATGAAAACCGTCCCGGCGATACACGCCAGCACGTCTGGCGATGGAGCCGCAACCACCTCAAGCGCAGAGTATTTTGTTGGCCGACTCAAACATCACAGGTATGCCGCCCTGACCATCCTGATTGCCTTTATTTTCGCCGCTGCAGTCGGCATTTATGTCTATCGTGGCAAAGTCAATCAGAAAGCAATTCAGTCAATCGCCGTGATGCCTTTCGTCAATGCTAGCGGCAACTCCGAGGTGGAATATTTATCCGATGGCATGACTGAATCGCTGATTACCAGTCTTTCACAATTGCCAAAGCTTGCCGTAAAAGCCCGCAGTTCGGTGTTTCGTTACAAGGGCAAAGATGTTCCGCCGCAGCAAGTAGGCAAAGATCTTAACGTGCAAGCGATATTGAATGGGCGTGTGGTTCAACGGGGCGATGATTTGACGCTGCATATCGAGTTGGTTGATGTGGAGACGGAAACGGCATTATGGAGTGGGGACTACAATCGCTCACTGACAAATCTCGTGGCGTTGCAAAGCGAGATTGCACGTGACGTTTCCCAGAAGTTGCGAACTCGGCTGTCAGGCGCTGAGGTCCAGCGAGTGACGAAAGACTACACCGCAAACGCCGAAGCTTACCAACTTTACCTCAAGGGACGTTTCAATACTTTCAAGTTGACGCCGCCGGAAATCCAAAAAGGTATTTCATATTTCCAGCAGGCAATTCAGATTGACCCAAACTATGCCCTGGCCTACGCCGGACTCAGTGACGCATATCGTTCCCTTGTTCTTAGTACCGAACTGCCGCCAACCGAGTTTCTTCCGAAAGCAAAAGTCGCAGCACAAAAGGCAATCGAAATTGACGAGACCCTCGCAGAAGCTCACACCACTTTGGCTGTTACGATATTCTGGTACGACTGGAACTGGAAGGAAGCAGAAAATCAATACAAACGAGCATTAGAACTGAATCCGAATGGTGCTGACACCCATCTCTTTTACGCGCATTTACTTTCAAATACAGGACGGTCTGCCGAAGCCCTCGCGGAAATAAAACGTGCCAAAGACCTTGACCCATATTCTCCGTTTATCAATGCACTTGAAGGACAATTTCTTATCCACTCGGGAAAACCCGATGAGGCGTTAGTCAAATTGCGCGAGACTTTTGAACTCGCTCCGGGTTTTTGGTTTCCACATGTATTTGCGGCAAGCGCTTATATCAATAAAGGAATGTTTGCCGAAGGCATCGCTGAGGCACGTCGAGCGAGAGAACTCTCAGACGGGCAAACTATTTCAATTGCGTTCGAAGGCTACGCTCTGGCGAAGTTGGGCAAACGCGATGAGGCCCAGGCTGCGCTCGATTCCTTGCTGAAGCGCTCAAAAGAGCGTTTTATACCGCCTTACCATATCGCGATGATGTACAACGGACTTGGCGAGCGGGACCAAGCGTTCGCTTGGCTTGAACGAGGGCTTGAGCAACGAGACCCAAAAATGGCTTTTCTGAAGGTCGAAGCGAAATGGAATAACTTACACGACGATCCGCGCTTTCAGGATTTGCTGCGGCGAGTCGGTTTCTAGCCTGCCGCGAAGAAATTTCTCAATCTTCCTCACCTGTACGACTAGCTGGCAACCAGAAACAAGCCACTAACAATTCCAGTTACGTACGCATACCAGATCCCAAAAGCTATGCTCAATCCACCTGCTACGACCTGGAGCCCATGGTGAAACCTTCCGAGCCGGCTTGAACTCAACACGAATGGCAAACCCATCAAACCAGACATCAACAACATACCCACTATCGAGCCGATCCCAAAAACCAATAGATAGAGAAGACCGAGAGTCAGCGAACTGATTTGCGACAACACCAGCAAGGTGAGCGCCGCCGATCCGGCGAGACCGTGCATGGCGCCAACAATCGCTGGCTTGATGCCGATGACTCTGATTCGGTGTGAATGGGTTGTGGAACGACCGCTATCGTAATCAGTTTCATGGAAGTGAATGTGGGTGTGCTGTCCTACGCCATGATTATGAGAGTGCAAATGCACACTTGTGCCAGAACGAAGGGCTCTGATAAGTGCAGTTAATCCGAGCCCAATAATCATCAAGGCAACGCCAAACTCCAGCCAACCAGCAACGGACTCTGGAATTGAGATCCTCAGCACCAGAACGATCACGCCCACGAGAAACAGTGAGAATGTATGTCCCGCGCCCCAAAGCCCACCCACCAATGCTGCGCGACTCAGTTTCCGTTCTTCACTGACTACCGCGGAGACAGCCACGATGTGATCTATCTCCGTGGCGTGCTTCAGACCAAAGACAAGTCCCAGACCCAACATACTCAGTGACCCTAAGTTTTGCAGCGAAGGTTCACCGGTTCCAAGCGCGCGAAAGTCGCGGCCCAAACCCATCGCAATGGCATAAAGATTTATGCCAGCCTGGTCCAGAGCGGAATAACAAATGGCCAGACCTGCACAAGTGACAACCATTGCGCTAGCCACAGGAACAATCGTGGCTAGTCGCTCGAACTTACCAGTTGATTTCACAAAGCGACTGCCGTAGACAAACGCCAAACCTACTATGGTCAAGGCGCTCGCCAACCCCGCACTAAACGCCACAACTAAAAGTAAACCGTAGCCAACTCGATGAAGAGAGATCGCTGCAAGCAGGACAACCAAAGCAGAGGGACACGGCAGTATTCCGCCTGAAATTCCCAGAGCGAGCAGACTGCGCCACGTTACTGGTCCACCATCGGCACCAGGTGGCAAATGCGAATGGACTTTACTACCATGTGAATGTAGCTGTGTGGGATCTTGAAGATCATCTTCTGCGTGCGAGTGTGGAAAGTCGTGGCTGTGCTCTCCCACTCCGTGATGATGGACTCTTCTATTGATGACTGAACGCAGACGACGAATGAGCAGACTGCCCCCGATGGCGACGACGATGGCGCCAGATGTTAGGCTGAGAATTGGAAACAATCTTTCGGGAACGACGTACTCGGACGCCAATAGTGTTGCGATTCCAAGGGCAAAGACTCCTGCGGTATGCGTAATCGTGACTGTCAGTCCAAGAAAAACAGCATGTTTTGCAGTACCACGTGAACCGACAAGGTAAGCGGCGACTACAGTCTTGCCATGCCCCGGTGAAAGAGCGTGCAAGCCTCCAAGCAAGACCGCCAATAGAAGGCTTGTTAGGGCAACCCCTAAAGTCAGATTCGGAACTGCGATAAGCTCCGTCAGACGATCGCGTTCTGGCGTAGCAAGAGTCCGCCCGTCACGCATTGTTAGGCCACGAGCTCCCACCGGAATTGCCGCAGTCGAAAATGAAAACTCCGCGACGCGCTCATCTAAGGGCGACGTGAGCATGTCTTGCGGATAGGCGTTCAATTCATCGGTAACCCCGTTGCCGTATGCAGAACTATCAAACACTGCGACTCCCGCCTGTGGTGAAACGACCAGTTCACGCCAACCAAGTCGATCAGAAAAGTTGTCGTCTACGAATAGTAATTTGCGGGTTGTGGACAAGCCTGATTTCAATACGCCAATCATGTCAGATTCGAGGCGTAGCGTTTGTAATCCTCCAGCGGAGTTAACCAGGGTCGCATGAGCTCCTGCAACTTGAAGCGGTATTTTCACCCCATCTACAACCAGGGAAAGACCACCTGCGTAGCGTTCCGAGATTTGAGTCGCGTACTCGTCTAATTGTTCCAGTGTCGGATGTCCTACGCCACTCCCGGTGATTTTCTGAAACTCCTGAAACGCCGGGATCTCAGCCATGTCGATCACATAGCGAAGTTTGATCTTGTTTGAGTCAACCTCGATTCTGGTGAAGTGATTGATCGTAAAGTTTCCGAGTGGGTGTGCCTGTACGCTCGCCAAACAAATGAAAAGCACACAAATACTTATTAGTATCCACTTTGGACCAAGCTCCCGTTTCGTCGTCATGTTCATCAAATTCACTTTCCACCAATTTGCGTCGAACTAGCTCTTACAAAACCTGCGGACCGCTTACGGTCCAACTGAAGCTCTTGAAGAGATCGACGAGCCAAATCGCTCTGTAGCAAGTCAAAGTTCGAGTTGATCTCGAGAGCGTCGCTCAAATATTGAGTGGCTTTCTGACGATCACCCAAAGCCTTGTAGATCATACCGGCGTGATAGAGGAGACGAGGGTCGCGGGTTCTTAGCCGCAACGCTTCATCAATCGCGCTTTTTGCTTCGCTGATGCGATTGTTCTTAAAAAGGATCCAGGCAAGCGCATCGCAGGTGTAGATATCCTGACGAATCGTGCGCTCTCTCTGAGCAATAGTCAGAGCCTCGTCAAGTCTCTCACCGCGATCGGCCCAAAGCATTGCCAACTGGCGAGAGTACGTTCCGCTCGCAGCACCGTCTCGTTCGACAAAGTTCACGAACTCATATTGCCGCTTGGCATCATCAGCGCGTCCAACTTTGGTGTAGAGATCGCCAAGGGCGATTGCGATGTCAGGCGAGGGCACTCGATTCAGCGCGCGTTCGTACAGTTCGATTGCCTTTGTGAGATCGTTTTCAATTACACGCACACGCGCCTTTGCAGCTAAGGCAAGTGGATAATCGGGAAAGATCAGTAGTGCGCTATCGTACTCACGCTCAGCTTCACGTTTCTTTCCGACATTCATCAATTCGTCGCCGAGATGAACCCGACACCAGGCAGCGCCTTCAGGATCATTTGGATTCGCGGCTTTCACAGCCACGCGCATCGCGTCGATTGCTCCAGCTACGTCACCATGAAGTGAACGAAGGTATGACACCCTTGCGTACGACGCGCTGTCGGGACGAAGGTCAACCATCTTCTGCGCTGCCTCGATAGCGCCCGGATAGTCGCCGAGCTCGACGAGTGCATCGGTGATAGCACCGTAGTTATCGTGATCGTCAGGACGTAAGGCCCCGGCACGCTGCGCTTCTCTTAATGCTTCAGCGAAGCGGTGATAACTAAGCAAGAGTTTCGCGTGCAACTTGATGGTGTCGTAGTTGTCGCGATCAACTTCAAATGCACGACCCAGCGCTGCTTCGGCTCGCGCGTTAAAGCCAAAATCGCTTGTCTCACGCGCTTTCTGCATAAACGAAGCAGCCAACAGGTTGTAACCCTCGACCTTGTTGGGCGACTGCTCAATAGCTCGCTGTGCAGACTCGATACGTGCGTCCGCACTGGTTCGTACTCTATTCACCGCGACCGGCAATGCTGGTGGCATATTTGAAGACTTGCCGACCTGGTTAATCGCGCGTCGAATTGTAAATCCGCCTAAAACCAAAATGGCGCTCACCATGACTACAGAGACTAATTTGTTAAGTGGTTGCATGATCTCAAAGTCTTTGGGCCAATTAGGAAAGCCGAGTATGCAGTGTTCACATACTCGGCTCTCTGTTCGAACATCGTTACGGCAAAAGCGGTAACGCATCAATCGTATGATGCTGATGCGGCGCACCGCTTGTGCTGTTACCGGAATGCGGTGTTCCTAAATAAGGAAACCGCGTCAGGAAAGGCACATCGTTATTGGCAACGCCATCGCCGAGAGTGTTGTTTGGAGCCACGTTCGTTGCGGGTGTAAATGGAGTACCACCAGCTACCGCGCGTAACTCGATATCAACCACATCATCGAAGACACGTCGTCCATTAGGGAATCCAGCAACATCGCCACCAAGTAGTCCAAGCCGGCTAGGCGAACTCGTGTTTGGTGGAATCGCCACGTTCAAACGCATCATTTCATGCGGCGTTCCGTCTGAAAGAAGCGTTGTGTAGTTTGGTCCAGTGATCGCGTTTACCGGAATTCCCGTAGCAAAGATCTGAACCAGATCGTTACGAGGTGCGGGTGGTACGGCAATACCAAACACAGCCTTAAGTAGTTGCGCCAGTTGCGGATCGACCACGAACGATGCGAACTGAGCATCATTCTCCGGCTCGGAAGCGTTGAAGGTATCTTTCAGCTTTAGAGGAATGACAACTTCATTAACCAGCGGCTCGCCAAGTCGTGAAACCTGTCGGAACGGCCCGCTGTTGATTTCATCGTTGTCGTCTCTGCGACCGACGCCGGGACGAATCACTCGAGTGGTTTGTCGGCTTGAAGTCGCCCAAACTCCGATGACGGCATCTGAGGCGGTTGGCCCACTTGGAACCGAGCCAGACTTAGTAAGCGACTGAATTGGCACTTCGATAGCGATGGTGTTCACATTGAAACCCGCTGTCGAATCAACGCCGCCAGTCGTGCCTATGGATTTAAGCTTCAAGGTATCGAAGACACCACCAACATCTATATAGAAGCCTTCGTCGCGTTGACCGGCAAAGACACGGCCGTTATTCGGCAAGGTGTACACCGCGGGTTGGGCCAGGGTGGTTTCGTAGTTAGGCGTCGTTCTCTCACCAATGTTGTTTGGCGGTGTAACAAGCCCACTGGCGACGACATTGCCCTTCTTTCCCGAGTTCTTGTCTATCCGGGTGACAGTGTAAGTCTGTGGTTCGTTGTAATCCGGGTCGTCGAGCGAAGTGATTAGTGGCTCGATCCCACCGGTACCGGCGAGAGCTTGATTCGGCGACGCCATTCCCAGGACGATATCCGGGTTCACGAATTTCGTAGTGAAACGAAACTGGTAAGTAATGTCCTCTCGTCCGTCACCAGTGTTGTCGATTTTGATTTCATAGAGCACCGTGTCGTCGAACTTATAAAAGTGTGGACCACCTGAGGGCTCTTCAAATGGGATCCAGTTGGCAATCAGAGTGACGAAGCCACTACGTCCGGCTTCGGTACTCCGAAAAGCATAGGTGTCAGTGTTATCTGCCAGCGGGTCGGCAGTTATCAATGGCGCTTCTCTATGACTTGAAGCGTTTGATTGCCTCGTTGTCGGCGCCAGCAGCAGAGAGGTGATCAATGCTGCGCTAGCCAGCATGAACAACACCCTGTTTCTTCGGAACGACTTTCTCATTGCGATTCTCCTCTGTTGAAATTTCAAGTGATTGAGGCCGTATCGCTACGGACCTCATTGCTTGCTCTGTCTAGAGAACTAGTCATGGGCCAACAGCAAAGCGTCGTCTGTACTCGGCTGAATTAATAAATGCTTTGACCATTTCTGCCTTGACGAAATCTCCGTTGAACTGATTCAGCTTCGCTAACCAAAAGCTATAGCCATCGAAGTTGTTGTCTGGTGGATCGTTTGGATTGCGACGTAGGTAGCCGAAGTACTCCATCAAGACGAACGCTTTGTTGAACTCCTGCCGGTCCAGGGTCGAGTTTTCAGCAACACGTCTAAGCGCTCGCGCTTGCGCCGAAATATCTGACGTGTCGGTAGCCACGCCAAATTCGTTGATGGCTGCAGTCCGATCTGCAGGAGTGGGTGTAACGCCGGCAGTAGAGAACAGAGCGTCTACAAACTGCGCGGGTGTCAGATTCGCTGGGTAAGCAGTTGCAAAACGAGAACGAGCGACAAAGTCAGAGAAGAAGGCTTGTTTGTTGTTTTCCAGGACCTGTTCCCAACCGTTTTGTCCCACGATCAAGCCGCGACTCAGTTGCTGGGAGTTGTCTAAGAACTCGCTGAATCTGATTGGTACCGGAGCGAATGGCAAGTTGCCATAGCTCGCCTTGTAAGTCCGGTAGGCGAGGTACCCGGTTTGCTGAAATTCAATGGAAAGGAAGAACGCTGCCGAAACATCTACGCGCTTTACGGCAACGCAGGCAGCGTCATTACCGCAGGACGTTAATTGACTGATCCAGAATGCGAGACCCGTAGCATCTGGCTCACGCATTAGGAAGTCGAGATATTGTTGACGAACGAACAGAGTTGGATCGTCGATCGGATTGATCTGGTTGGCGGCAACAAGGGGCTGCCAGTCTGGATAGATTTCATCCGCGCCGCTGTTGGTGATGTTGCGTAGGATCGCCCCATTCGCGGCGATGATTATTATGTCGTTTTGATCAAGAACTCCGTTGACGATCTTTCCAGACATATAGGCGAGTCGGGCTGAATCGGGTGACCAGCTTGGATAGCTGTCCTCGTTGGGAGATGAAGTGAGCCTGGTTTGATTATTGCCATCGACATTCATCGTGAAGATATCGAAATCACCAGAGCGGTCGCTCGCAAAAGCGATCAAGCGACCGTTCGGAGACCACGCCGGAAACTCGTTGTTGCCATTGCTTGTCAGGCCCACAACTCCGCTGCCATCGGAATTCATGACAAAGATTTGAGCCTTGCCATTGCGATCACTATCGAAGGCGATGCGAGTGGAGTCTGGTGACCAACTCGGGAAAGCGTCATCAGCAGCATCGTTAGTAAGCTTGAGCTCTCCGGTTCCGTCTTGGTTTATGGTGTAAATCTCAAAGTCGCCATCGCGGTCACTCGAAAAGGCGATTTTGGTTCCACTTGGTGCCCAAACCGGATCAAATTCGTCTCCGGCAGTATTAGTTATGCGTGTCTGATTCGACCCGTCAGCCTGCATTACATAAATTTCGAAATTGCCGTCGCGGTTGGTAATGAAAGCGAGCTTCTTACCATCTGGAGACCAGGTCGGATCGAAATCATCGGCGGGATCGTTAGTCAGCTGGGTTCGACCGGTGCCATCTGCATTCTCGGTAAAGATGTCGTAGTTACCGCTGGAGTCACTGGAGAACGCTAACTTGCCGGGAACACCCGGACTAGAAGATTGTTTTTGCGGTCCTGTCTTACCTGACCGTTGGGTTTGTGGTGACGCCGCGCCGCCGAGAGACAAGGTCGGGATCAGTAACAGGGTGCTCAAAAGTATCGAGACAGAATGACAAGCCTTCGCTGGAAACATTGGTAAGCTCCCGCTTGATGAGAACAGAGTTATGTGTAGTGCATAGCGAGCCGTTTAAGCATCGCGACGCCGAGATTTATTTACGTTTTCTTGAAGTCCTGAACGTGAAAGAATGGGGATCTGTAAGAAACGACCTGACCTAACTTGGTCGCTTCCAGATTAGATTTTCTTCACGCGAGCCAAAATTAAGGAAGGTCTTGCTCGTCTTGAGTCCAAACTAGTAAACCGCTGATATCAATACAAACAAGGAACCAACCGAACTGTGCTCTGACATACCATACGGACGCTCGCCATAGTTCGGATTTTGTTTTCTAGAAAAAAGATCTTGAAGTGAGTGCCGATACCAATGCCCATGTGATAAATTCCCGTCATGAAAATCGACCGCCGCGGGTTTTTGCTCGCATCCTCCGCATCGTTATTGGCCCAAACTCAACTTCCAATCGCTTTCGGAAAATCCAGCCCCGAGCATTCGGAATCTGCTGAGATCGGGCTGTTTCCATCTGCGCCAAAACAGGTCAGCGTTTACACGACCGCCGACAAAACTGATTACAGGATTTCGGCAACAGACACGTTGAGTTTCAAAGCTGTCGGACAGCCAAAGGAAACTCAGATCTGTGTGTTTGTCGATCCCAGCAAACAGTTTCAAACGTTTCTTGGTATTGGAGCAGCATTGACTGATGCTTCGGCGGAGACGTTTGCCATGTTGCCGAAAGAAAAGCAGCGTGAGTTTATAGAAGCGCATTTCAGCGAGTCACGCGGTATCGGCTACAAGTTGGCGCGTACAAACATTCACAGCTGTGATTTCTCCAGTGGAAGCTATACGTACGTGACTGAGGGTGACAAAGAGCTGAAGTCATTCAGCGTGGATCACGATAAGAAATACCGGATCCCTTTTATCAAGGAAGTGCTGGCCGCCACTCGCGGTAGACTCAACATCTTCGCCAGTCCATGGAGTCCGCCGGCATTCATGAAAGACAACAACGATATTCTGCACGGCGGCAAGCTGAAGCCCGAGTTCTACCAATCGTGGGCCAGCTATTATGCTAAGTTCATTAAATCCTATCAGGCTGAAGGAATACCGATCTGGGGAATCTCGGTTCAAAACGAGCCGATGGCTACCCAAAAATGGGAGTCATGTATTTTTTCTGCTGAGGACGAGAGAGACTTTCTAAAAACATATCTCGGTCCGACGCTAAAGCGCGAAGGCCTGGGCGATAAAAAAATCATTGCCTGGGATCACAATCGAGATCTTATCTACCAAAGAGCCAGCACCATCCTGACCGATCCTCAGGCAGCAAAGTTTGTCTGGGGCATTGGATATCATTGGTATGAGCCATGGAGTGGCGGCGAGCCGATGTTCGACAATGTAAGATTGGTCCACGAAACATTTCCCGACAAGTCGCTCATCTTCACGGAAGGCTGCGTCGACTCTTTCGATCCGCAGAAGATCGGAGAGTGGAAGTTTGGCGAACAGTACGGGCGCTCAATGATCAACGACTTCAACAATGGAACGGTTGGATGGACTGATTGGAATATTCTGCTGGACGAAAAAGGCGGGCCAAACCACGTACAGAATTTCTGCTTCGCGCCCGTGCACGCAAATACGAAGACAGGCGAGCTAACTTACCTGAGTTCCTATTACTACATTGGCCACTTCTCAAAGTTTATTCAACCAGGTGCGCGAAGGATTGCCAGTTCGCCCAGTCGCAGTCAGCTTCTTAGCACAGCGTTTCTTAATCCAGACGGGAAGGTTATTGTGGTGGTGATGAATCCTACGGAAAAGAAGGCGTCGTACTGGCTCTGGGTCAGCGGCAACGCGGCGGAAGTGAATACTCTGCCACATTCAATCCAGACTCTCGTATTCTGAAACACAGCGCCGCAGAGTTGCAACCGAATAAACGATCGGTACTCTGATCTTTGTGGCCAGAGTGTCAATTAGCACGCGCTACCCCGTGTAAATCAAACCCTCTCATTCTCCCCAACCTTTAGGTTGGGGTTAAGTCTCCGGCGCAGCGAAGAACCGTTTCAACGGTTTAGGGTGGACGTGTCTATTGGGGCAATCGCGTAAACCGTTGAAACGGTTTCTAGATTCAAGGGTAGCGCTGAACCCCAACCTAAAGGTTGGGGAGAATGAGAGGTTGAATTTTCATGCAGTCTCGCCCTGCCGCAGACTCAACTCACTGCGGTGGCGCCGAAGAGCGTAACTCGAGGCGTTCCAGTGTCCCAGTAAATGGAAATGGGGCTTCGTATGGTCCATACTGGCGAGGCGGTGTCTTCGCCGATGTCAAATGTTTCCTCGAATGAATAGGCGGGCGGGACTGAGTGCTCCAAACGCGCTTCACAGATTGCGACCGATCACACAGATTAAGAATTCTAAAGCGACTATGAATCCCTTGAGCGAGTGATTCCTTCGATTCTCTCACGAGTGTCTTCGCTAAACTGATTGAGCTCTTCGTGAGTTAAAAGGTCCTCAGCAACTATGTTCAATAACTGAATGATAGCTTGTGAGCGCCTGGGATCATTAGACGCAACCGCAATAGTCTTGTCTCGATTGCGCAGTAGCTCCCACAATTTCAAGTATCGATCGTGGTAGCTACCCCCGGTCTTATCGACAGTTAGCTGAACTTCTCGAAGCACACGCTGACAATAGCGCTCGAGAGCGAGATCACGAAGTTTGCGGAAGACTTTCCAATCAGGTTCATTGATGTCCATGACTATGTGCTCCTCACAATTGCTCTCAGGTTTGGGGGCTAATAGGGTTTCGGCTACACATTTTACGAAAGGAATCAGTGCCGCAGAACAGTAGAGCCGCAAGCGCCCAGCTAACAGGGCGCAGAGCCGCCATTCTTAGAGGAACGGCTTTGCAACAGGCGTCGAAGGGAGGCGAGAAAATTTTGAATATTTTTCTTGTCAGCGGGATACATAAGATGAAGGGGGACAATGGACGATCCAGATGTCATCAGAAAGTGCCAGGCAGGAAGTAAGGACGCGTTTCGTTACCTTGTCGAGCGCTACCAGAGCGAGGCAATGGGACACGCGCGGGCAATTCTTTTCGACCGTGAGGATGCGCTCGATGCTGTGCAGGAAGCTTTTATCGATGCTTATCAGGCGATTGGCAGATTCGATATTTCGCGGCAGTTTTACCCCTGGTTTTACACGATTCTACGCAATCGATGTTTCAAACTGCTGGCCGGGCGCAAAAAGCAGGTTTTGCAGAGTCTTGATGAGGAGTTGATCCTCGCCTCCGTACGCGAGGTACCTCCGGAAGATCGAGTCGCGCTTGAACGGGCATTACAGGAATTGTCCCCTGATGAACGCGAGCTGGTGACTCTAAAGCATTTGGACGGCCTGTCGTATGAAGAGTTAGCTGAGAGGTTGGAGATTCCGAAAGGGACTGTGATGAGCCGGTTATACCACGCACGGAAACGACTACGAGAAAAATTAGCTTTGCCGTCAGAAGAGGGCAAGAGGTCACGCCATGGCTGACATCAATTGCGAAAGCATCCGAGTTGCCGCCATGGCGCTAGCTGATGGCGAAACAGTCCCGCTTCGGCCGGAGGAGATCGAAACTCATCTCTTGATCTGTGAAGGCTGTCGAGAAGAAGTTGAACAGCTGCGTGCCACGAATCAGTTGCTGAGTTCACAGAAGCGTCTTGTTCCAGAGGCAGATCTTTGGGCCCTGGTTAACGAGCGTCTCGAGGCATCAGCGTTGCGCGCGCCGCTGTTCCGCTGGCGCTTATTACTTCTCTTCGCCATACCACTGTTCGGCTACAAGATCCTATTGCTAATTGTCCAAGCTTCTCCGAGTCTCTGGTCCAAACTAGTTCCGGTAATTCTTGTGATCGCCGTCTTCGGTTATCTCAGGGTCAACCCATTCAAAATAAATTGTGAGCTTACGCTTAAAGGAGAAACGTCTTCATGAGTGATGAACAGCAAGACCGCGCGAACGTTGTACTTGGTCAGAAGTATGCCTACGCAACCATTGCGCTAATCCTTGGTGTCGCTAGCTTCGTCAATCTCCTCGGAATGGATAAAGCAATTCTGGCGATCATCTTTGGGAGATTGGCCCTCAAGTCCGAGCCCGGTCCATTACTCAAGAGCCGTCGCGAGTGGGGCCGGGCAGGCCTGGCGTTAGGAATACTGCAAGTCGTGGCTATTTCAGTTCTCCTTATCCTTTTCCGAAATGAGTTACGTGAGATTTTAGACCTGCTAATTAGGTGGCAGGACGCGAAATAGATTCAAGACCGAGGTGCTCTGGAATTTTTGAAATGGAGTCGGTATGTCGATCCTTAATCGGACCATAGTTGCGTTTGCGGTCGTAATCATGAAACTCACAATCTGTGCCGCCACAGAAAACGGTCGAGTGCCAAAGGAACCCAGACCACCATACCCTTACTACGCGGAAGAAGTTGTTTTCGAGAATGTGAAGGACGGAGTAAGACTCGCGGGAACGCTTACTATTCCGTTCTCCAAAGGACCATTTCCGGCGGCAGTCCTGTGTACTGGAACTGGACCGCAAGATCGGGACGAAACTGCTTTCGGGCACAAGCCCTTTCGCTTACTAGCTGACTATTTGACGCGGTTAGGGATCGCAGTGTTACGGGTCGATGATCGGGGCGTGGGCAATTCAACTGGAAGCTTTAGCGAGGCAACTTCAGAAGACTTCGCTTCGGATGCTCTTGCCGGAATTAAGTATTTGAAAACACGCAAGGAGATTGCGCCCGAAAAGATAGGACTGCTGGGTCACAGCGAAGGGGGGCTGATTGCACCAATTGTAGCGGCCCAGTCCAACGATGTTGCATTTGTAGTGATGATGGCTGGCCCAGGACTCAAAGGCGAGCAGGTTGTCATCGGAGCAGGTGGCATTGAAAGTGAGGCCGAGTGGATAGATGACGAGTTGCTCGCGCAAAATCGGGACGCGCAGGAACGAATCCTTACTATCATTAAACAGGAGAAGGATCCTGGCGTGGGCCGAGACAAGAATTCGGAAAGAAGCTGAAGTCTTTTCTGACCTTGCCGAGAGAATCAGGACTGAGTGTGCTGCATCCACCAGGAAAAAAGCAGCTGTACTTGCCGACGCAATAGAGACTCAGGCCAAACTGTTTTTATCACCCTGGTTTCGCTTCTACCTTACCTACGACCCACAGACCGCTTTGATGAAGGTGAAATGTCCGGTGCTGGCTATCAACGGTGAAAAGGATATTCAGGTGCCCGCGAAAGAAAACCTGGAGGCGATTCGCAAGGCGTTGAAATTGGGAGGAAATAAGGACTACACCGTAACGATATTGCCGCATCTCAATCATCTCTTTCAAACCGCGGAGACCGGGGCAATCTCCGAATACGAAAGTATAGAAGAGACTATTTCCGTCCTGGCCCTGGATACAGTTTCTACCTGGATCCTCAAGCACACGACCAGCCACTAAAGGGTACCCTTCAGTAACTTCAACGACTACACCATTCAAGCTCTTCTGTCGGACCGCGTACGTCTCGTGCGCTGACACGCGCAGAAGACTTCTTGAAGGGCACCAGTCAACTGGAGGCGGGCACCATGCGCATGTCAGCGCACGAGACGTACGCGGTCCGACAGAAGAGCGTACTCGTCAATTCGAGACCAGCCACTAAAGGGTATAGGATCCTTCACGCAGAAGTTGACAGTTCTCCAAAATCCCATAAGCTCTCGGCGGCAATTCACGGCAACGAACTCAATTTCTTGTGTGCGAGGAGTTAACGGTGAACCAAAAACTACGTCGAAGTCTATTTCTAAGAATTGTTTTGATTAGCGCTTTGTTGTTGGTCCATAGCGGGAGCCAGTTGGCACGCGTTTCAAGTGCACAGGAAGTTTATGACCTCGTCATTCTTAACGGGCGCGTCATCGATCCGGAATCTCGCTCTGACTCAATTCGTAATCTCGGAATCTCAAACGGCTCTATCAAGATCATCACAAGCAATAATTTGACTGGACGACAGGTGGTTGACGCGCGCGGTCTGGTTGTAGCTCCGGGTTTTATTGATCTTCATCAGCATGGGCAGGATGAAGAAAACTATCGCTTCAAAGCGATGGACGGAGTGACCTCGGCACTCGAACTTGAAATTGGCACGGACGACATTGATCGCTGGTACTCTCAGCGTACGGGAAAGTCTCTGATCAATTTCGGCGTAAGTGCGGGACATCTGGCTGCTCGAATGATAGCAATGAACGAGCCAGTTACATTTGTGCCCAGTGGCGAAGCGGCGCGAAGAGCTGCGACCGACGCTGAGATCGCTCGCATGAAAGAAGTCGTCGAATCAGGTCTCAAACGAGGGGCAATCGCCGTGGGGTTGGGGATTCAATATACGCCGTTCGCATCACATTGGGAGATCTTGGAGATGTTTCGCGTGGCCAAACGTTACGACGCATCGGTTCATGTACACATGCGGAACGCCGGAGTCTTGGAACCAGCCAGTAGTGTGCAAGCGCTTGAAGAGGTTATTGCTGCGGCTTCGATTACGGGGGCTTCACTTCATGTTGTTCACATAAATAGTAGTGGCGGTGGGAACACCCTGAAGCTTCTGGAGATGATTGGTGAAGCCAGGTCGCGAAACCTCGATGTCACAACTGAGTGCTATCCCTATCTTGCGGGAATGACGGACATCAAGTCGGCAATTTTCAATGAAGGATGGCAGGGAGTGTTTGGGATTGACTACAAAGATCTTCAGTGGGCAGCAACGGGAGAACGCCTGACTGAAGAGAGCTTTCAGCGGTATCGCAAAACAGGCGGAATGGTTGCGGTTTTTTCTATGAAGGAAGAGATGGTCTCGGCTGCAGTTAAGAGTCCGCTAACCATGATTGCAAGTGATGGCATTTTGGAAAGCGGTAAGGGTCATCCACGAACTGCTGGTTCATACTCAAGGGTTCTGGGTAAATACGTACGAGAGCAAGGTGCGCTGTCATTAATCGACGCAATAACTAAGATGACTCTTATGCCGGCCCAGCGCTTAGAGAAGCGGGTGCCCTCGATGAGAAACAAGGGCCGGATCAAAGTTGGCGCTGACGCAGATCTCACAATCTTCGACGCGAAGACAATCAACGATCGCTCAACCTATCAAGAACCCGCGCAGTACTCGGAAGGGATTAAGTTTGTAATCGTCAATGGCGTTGCAGTTGTTAAGGACGGGACTCTTCAGTCGGGTGTTTACCCAGGTCGAGCAATTCGAGCGCCATTTTGAAACTTAGAAGCCTCTTTAGAGCTACCGGCCGGCAGCGCTGGTTGTGTCACCTGCAGCTGGTTGGGCTACGACACGATGAGCAGTGATGATCAGTTTCCCGTTCCGCACTTCTGCTCGCCCGTACACTGAAAGCCGGTGGACAGGATTGATCATCACTGCACGACGCTGGTTACGCTGCAGTGAAAGAAGGGAGACATCGATAAGCGCCTTGCTGTCTGCGTCGAATAGTCTAAGACTCTTGCCATCTGCGTTGACGGCACAAACCTGGCCCGTGACGACCACCAACTGGCCTTCGTAGGTCGTGGCACGATTCACAAAATCAGTCGTATCAATTTGTTGGTAACTAGCATTGGCACTGGCAACTCCTGCCAGGATTAGAATGGCCAAAGTTAAACGAACTAACGTCATTTAGGTGTCTCCTTATCAGCAACTTATCAACGGCTTAACCAAAAAGGAGCATACCTTCGTTCATCGTGAGTTGAAATTGTACTTTCGTCCGGTTGGCTTGTACTTTGGTGAGGGGTCTTTGCACAAAAAGTGGAAATACCACCCACGGGAGTGGGTGGATATTTTCAAATCCTTTCTATCAAGCTTCAGCGACATGAGATCGAAATCCACCAAGTGACGTGGGTGTGTGAAAACTCAACTGCCAAAGTGAGGTGGGTGAGAAAAAAAAGACTAAACCGGGACCCTGAATCAGTAGATATGAAGTCGTCGCCGAAGTGGAAAACGCAGCGCGGCAGAGCCGCAACCCGAACCGACACAAGGCTAAACTAGGTCGATCGAACTATTACACCGAAGGTGTTGGCTAACCCTAGCCCAGGGTTGCGCTTTGGCTACCCTGGGATCATCCACGGCTCGTTGAATGCTCGCAACCCTGAAGGGGTTGCGCTGTGACGATGCGCAACTACGGCGACCAAAATATGACTTTCATGGTCCAGGGTCGCAGTAGTTCTCGCGCAAAAGCGATCATCACCACTGAATGGTACTTGCCGACGGTCAACCTCGCGAACCCAAGCCACGCAACTCCTTCAGAGTTGCGATTATTCAATGATGCCTGGTTGATCCCAGGGTAGCCAAAGCGCAACCCTGGGCTGAGGTTAGCCAACACCTTCGGTGTAAAAGTCATAATTATTCCGACGGTGCAGCAAGTGCGCGTAAATCGCTATTCTCAAGCACTCGCTTGGGTGCACCTTGCCGCGCAACGCGAATCATTGCCCGGCCCAATTCTTCAGTTGTGATCACTGTCCCCGGTGCGACCAAACGCACGAGCGGCCACAACGGCGAGAATAGTTTGTACGCAATTCGGGTCCAACGCGTCTTCGAAACTTCGCCATGTGTTGCTTGTAACGCACCCAGGCGAAACATGTACGCCGACGGAAACAGGGCGAGCAACTCGTTCTCAGTTCGTCCTTTCACCTGAGCCCAGTTCGCCTTGCCGCCGGTACCTGCACCAGAAACGTAAACGAAAGTCATTGACGGATTGATACGTGCCAACACTTTGGCCCAACCCATTGTGAGGTCATAGGTCATGTGTGTGTAGTCGCCCTCGGACATGCCGGCTGACGAAACGCCCAGGCAGAAGAAACAAGCGTCGTAGCCTTGCAGCTCTCCGTCGAGATCTCCTACATCGAACATATCGGTTCGCATTAGTTCGCGAAGTTTTGGGTGTTTAAGTTGAACGGAGTTGCGACCGATTGACAGTACACTATCGATTGAGTCATCGGTCAGACATTCGCGCAGCACACCCTGGCCCACCATTCCTGTTGCTCCAAACAGAATCACTTTCATGGCGACCTCTTACTGATTACGTTCCTCTGTCGTCCTGTGTTTTTAGGCCAGTCCTCTTGATGCAACAGAGCGCTGAAGCTTTTCATACTGCGACTACTTGGGTAGGCGAAGGCTTACCCTATGGAGAGGGCGGCCAAGCCCAGTCCATCTTCTTGTACAAGCCCCGCTGTTGGAATCGGGGGGCACTTATCGCAGGTATTTGTTGAAAAAGTCGAGAGTGCGGGTCCAAGCTAGTTTGGCTGCTTCTTCGTCATAACGCGGAGTCGTGTCGTTGTGGAAGCCGTGCTGCTTGCCGTCGTACATGTACACCGTATACACCTTGTTGTTGGCTTTGAGCGCTGCTTCATAGGTCGCGATGCCTGCGTTGATGCCCTGGTCGTTTCCTGCATATTGCAGCAAGAGCGGTGCTGAAATCTTGGGGACATCATCGACGCCTGCCTGGCGGCCATAGAATGCAACGCCGGCATTTAGATCCGGGCCAAGCCGTACGGCTAATTGATTCACCATCCCACCGCCGAAACAGAATCCTACCGCTCCAAGTTTGCCGGTGGAATCGGAACGCGCTTTGAGCCATTTGGCGGCCGCGACGAAATCTTCAGTCATCTTCTTTCCATCCACCGTGCGAAAGGCAGCAGCTCCTTTCTCATCACTACCTGGATAGCCTCCGACCGATGTCAATCCGTCAGGCGCGAAGGCGATGAAATTCGCGAGTGCGAGCCGGCGCGCTACATCTTCTATATAAGGATTGAGTCCGCGGTTTTCGTGAATGACGAGCACAACGGGCAGCTTTCCTTTTTTGGACGGGCGAGCCAGATACCCCTTGATCGAGCCATTTCCCGCCGGTGATTGGACCACTTCGTAGCCCCGTGTGAGGCGTTTGTCGTCCGGCGGTACCTGCTGCGCCCAAGCGTAATTGGGTGTCAAGCTCTCGAAGATTGCTGCGACGGTCACTCCGCCGACCGCGAACTTGCCGGCGCGGTCGAGGAAAGTGCGGCGGTTGATGTCGCCGTGTTGGTATTCATGGAATAGGTCTAACAACTCCTGCGGATAATCGGATGCTAATCTACGTTCCATTTTTTCTCCTGGTTGGAATTACGTGTAGTAAGAGTTGTCCTTCCTAAGGATCTCGCAATAAATCTTAAGTTCCAATAATAGCATTTCAGTATCCTCGGTGCTGTTTCGAAACTAACCCAAACTCTTCTTCAAGCGAATGTTCTAGTTAGTACATCTCCCTGGCATTCTTAGGTAGCAATCGCACATGTTTCAAGTGAGCGCTTACTCTCTCGTCATCCTTGCTCGGGTAGTCAAAACCAAAATGCTCGCCAACTTGAATGGCTATCATTCTGAAAAGTTCACACATCATTTGCAGGGAATCCCACGTGCTCTCGAAGTTCGCATCCGAATAGGTTTTCTCCAGCATGGCCCAGTGTTCCGGTTCAAGATACTGCTTGAAGTGTTTACCAAATTTTCCCGGACTCTGTGAGAACTGGGTCTTCACTCCCACGTGCCACGTGAGCATTTTCATCAGCTGCTCGCGGATAACGTGGTCGAGCATGTGTTTGGCATAGATTATCTCTTCCCGCCACAATCCCTTAGCAACGTAAGGACACACCCACCAGAATTCGTTGCAGCAATCGGAGAATGCTTTGACGGTGGTTGGTATTGGAAAAAAGTCGGATTCACTGGGAACTGCAAATGGTTCGACTATCCCGTCCTTATCCAAGAGTAACAAGCTTAGACTTTCTCTCCGCAGCTCATTGAGCAAGGCGACAGGGAAGAGTGTAAGGTCAATTCGATTTCCGTCGGTAAACTGCATGAGGTAAGCAAAACGCCCGTCATTTCGACGAGGTGCATCTTCCATCGCATCGGGCATCTGGAGAATCATTCGTTCGCCGAACCGGTTTATCCACGTACAGTCATTAGTGAAAGCGCTGACATCAGTAACGAGGTAGACGATATCAAAGTCCTGAAAGATATCTGGCCGAGCGTTAGGGTTGGTGCGTGAGCCATTCATGATGACAGCGCGTATTCGGTTGTCATTCTTTGCGGTACTTACAATTAGCTCAAGCATCTCTTCTGCGCTTCGCATCGTTTCTCTCATTCTGAGCTTCATACAACCTCAAATCATTGATTCCGCCTTGCGAAAGTTGCACGAAAATCTCTTCGACCCCAGATTGGCCTGGGCTTATTTTCCACTGTTGAGCATCGCCATCCCATTCAACGAAGTTGAGTAGCGAAAAACCGACTCTCTCAGCTACCGTCAGAGGACGACGATCAGTATCGTACTGTCGCTCAAGATAAAGGTCTCCCAGACGCCACAGCTTTAAGAGAGATTTTCCCACCTCATCAATAAAGGTCTCACGAGACGTAGCAGGGAATTGGGCCCAGAGATGGTCCAACATTCGGCGGAGACTCACTAAACCATCGCTGTCGGGAAACGAGAGTATGGCCCGTTGCATGGGTGTCAGCCTAATCCTTTTTCTACCGCGCATAAGCAATCCAATTACGTGTGATCAACCGCAGATAACGTGAGGGTCGAGAGTATTATCAGGCACGCCTAGTGAGTTTCGCCATTGAAGAATTATCTGGCCCGGAATCCCTTAGATCACAAATCGAAATTCCTTAGCTCTGCGTCAACGGTCTGATTAGCGAAACTAGAAGTGCCAAAGGCGCGGAAATGAAAGCCACGTCGCATCAATTTAGGCAGCACTGAAAGTGCGAAATATCGATGCCTTCAGAGCTGGGCAAGGAAACTACCTACCCAGGGGCGGCTCCCGATGAAATCGGGATTGCCCCTGGCTTTCATATTTCGCGCCTTTGGCGCTGTTAAAGCAAGCCAAGTTCCATTGCCTTTACTTAGACGTTCTAGACATGAACTGCATCATATCGATTGATCTTTAGAGCGGAACTGACAGCTTTCTTCAAGTTCCGCCGTTGCTCTGATCAAAACCATCCCGCGATTGGAAATTTGTTGGTGAAGTGAAATAAAGAGGAGTGAGTCCTGACAAGCGTCGCAATCAAGATCGCTTCACCGCATTCTCAGTGAATAGTAGAGCCGCCGAGTGCTATATGCGATCGAGTCTCTTCAAGAGTTCTGAGTTTCATTCAACAATGAGATTGAGGCGATTTGAAATTGCGCGGATAGCAGTTTGCACTGTAACTAGCCTTCTTCTTTGGGTCGCCTCTATCGGCACGGTTCGAGCCAGAACGGAGTCAGTTGAGGAAAAGCTCGAGACTCTAACCGACTATCGACCTCAAGCTATTTCGCTGGTGGACCAGCTGATCGAGGTCGCGCGTAGGTTTAAGATTCCCATGGGAATAGAGTGCGTAGAGAAGGCCGCCACCGCAACAGCCGGTAAGACGCTACCCTCCAAAAAAAGATCAGTCAGGGAACTGATTCAGGAAATAACGAGTGTGGCTCCTGAGTATCGCATTGACGTCGCTGATGGACTCGTTCGGGTTTACTCTCCGAACGAGGCTCTGCACCCATTCAATTTTCTGAATATTAACTTAAAGAGTTATGACGTTAATGCTGGAGACCTCTTCGCTGCCGAGGATCAGTTGAGATGGGCCATCAGGTTCACGCTTGAACCAGAAAAGTACTTGTATGGCTATGCTGGAGGTTATGGCCACGGCGCTAATGATGTATTTGAATTTCCAAAGTTCACGCTTTCTGGTTCACACCTCACGATCCGTGACGTCCTCGATCGAATAACCCTGGCCCAGGGAAATGCACTCTGGGTTGCGACGATTAAGAGTTCGGACCTTGATGGCGATGAACCTTCCTGGCAGCGAAAAGGGGTACGTGGCGACATTACCTCTGGTTGGCGCTTTGTTCCGCTGGCGGAAATCCCGGAACTAGCGAAAGAAAACGTCGCAGTTGACGTGGTGATAGATGGATTATTGGACCAGCGTATGACTACGATACCAGTAATACTCGAATACGGGTTGCATCAGGATTCTGTAGGGGCAACCAGCGGATATACATCGGAAGGTGATTCGTATCATTACGGAGCCAGCGTTGAAAAGATGGGTAACGATTTCGTCGTTCTTTCAATCCACCTTACGGTTAAACGCAAAGGTGAGGTCGAGTTTAACTTTGATGAGAAGCTGCAAGTCTATAGGGATAGAATCACGGAAGTTCGACCAGAACCTCGAATCAGAATCCGATCCTATTTTGAGTTGAGGCAGCACCAACTGCCATAACGGGTGGGTCGCATCCGACATTCAGCAGAATCATAAGAGTTTTTTGATCCTTATCAAGAACGTGCCATGCTTGACATAATTCCCGAATATTAAGCCTCCATAAATGCATTCCTACAACACAGTCAGCAGCTAAAGGCAGGATCTAGATCCGCGCAGAGAATAGATTTCTCGCGGTTCATCACCGTTAACAGAGTTAGTCAATCATTGATTAACGTTCTGAATGAATTGAGTTGGCTTGGAAGACTCGACCTCAATGAGGCTCCAGCCAATGACAAGAGGGATAAAGAAATGTCGAAGCAATCCGATTACACCCCCGAAGAGTGGAAAATAATTTCTGCGGCGCCTGTGATGGCGGGATTACTCGTTACTGTGTCAGACGTGAGCGGCCCGATTGGAGCTGCGAAGGAAGCGATCGCTGTCATAAAAGGTGTTATGGATACGGCCGGAACCACCTCGAACGAGTTGATCAAATCCGTTGCGGAGGGAATCACTAAGGGCGGCAAGCCAGACATGCCTGAACTATCTGGTGATCTGGCGAGCACGCGGAAGGCATTGATTGACGGTTGTACACGTGCGCTGACACTGGTGCAGCAGAAGTCTCCCGCCGAAGCGGAGGGATACAAAGAGTGGTTGGCTTCGTTGGCGCAGAAAACAGCCGAGGCATCCAAAGAGGGAGGTTTCCTTGGTTTCGGCGGCACTCAGATAAGCGACGACGAAAAGGCCGCAGTGAATGAACTCTCATCGGCGCTCGGTAGGAGCGCAAAGGCATAAACCAACACGAGAACTCGGTTGATGACGCAGTCAGGCTTGCGACTTCGACGAGGAGTTATACAACGTAAGGAGGATATAGAAATGGGACTGTTCGACAAAATGTTTGGCCGCGGTGCTTCGACGGAACCAGATGCTCAACAGCGCTTCAACGAGCTAAAAGGCAAGTATCAAACGGTGCTGAGTGTTGTCGATCAAGAGCAAGTGCAATTGCAGAATCTGCATGTGCAGGATGGTAAGTTACTCATCAAAGGAATTGCACCATCGCAAGGTGCCAAGGATAAAGTTTGGGATCAAATCAAACTCGTGGATGCCGGTTACGATAAGGATCTGATCTGCGACATTGGCTTCGATGCCGCTAAAGCTGCCGCGGCAGCAGCAGGCGGTGGAAGCGGGGCAGATAGCTATGAAGTTAGAGCTGGCGACAGTCTCTCGAAGATCAGCAAACAGTTCTATGGCGATCCGAATGAGTACATGCGCATCTACTACGCCAACCGCGATAAACTTCGCGATCCAGATCACATCCAGGTTGGTCAGAAATTGACTATTCCAAAAGAATAGTCAATGAAGTGGCTTTGCCTCAAAAGTACCTGAGATCAGTTACTTTGAGGCAAAGCTCCATGAAGTGGAAATAGACCGGGTGCTCGCAGTGCCTCTCGACTGTGACGTCATCACAAAAGTATTGATCGTTGATGGTCCAAGGTGCAGCGACACCCGAAGCTTTCGTACCTCGACCACATTTGACTCCATCGTCGCGGCCACCGGTAAATGCAAACCTAGCTAACGATCTGTGCTGGAGTTGCAGAGTGGGATAGACAGGCAATTGGACGCAGTGCCCATTACGACAGTCTGAGTAAAATTCGGACGGGTCGCGCGTATGACGCTCCGGCGGGCATTTGCCTGGCCAATTCGACAGGCGCCGTCTCAGGCGCAAATTCATACTCGACTTCGGCGACCTTGCCTCCGATGCCGCTAGCAAGGCGTATTTTCTCTCCTACTCGCGGGATTGCTTGCAAAGCGTCGAAAGGCACATGCCAGATTTGCCCTCCCATTTCCATCGCCAAACACTCGGCATTTAGTTTTCGCTCCGTTGCAGAGTCGAGGGTGGCTTCTTTCTTATCAGTCATGAAAATCTCCTTCTCTATGTCGACAGATTTCAATCTCTACTAGCCAAAGATAAATGGGGACGCGTCAGCGGTCTTACTTGCAGTTGCTCGGATTAACCATGCATTGCCCCGAAGCAGCGTTCTTTGGCTTCTGGTCTGCAAACAACTCACTCCTCCGGAGCGAAGCCTAACTTGGTCCATAGAGACGTTAGTTCACGGTCGAGTGACATTGACTATGATTTGGTTCGCTCGAAGTGTCGTTGAGGTTGCGCGCTGCAGATTTGCGAGGGCCTGATTGTAATTTGCTTCGGCGCGTAACTCAGCTGTGCGCGCGGTGACTAGTTGATCCTCAAATTGAAAGATTAGAAACGTTGTAGACATGCCGGCTTGATATCGCTTCATTTCGCCGGCAAGCTGAATCTCAGCACTCTTGGTCGCTGCGCGCGCTGTACTGAGCTGGCGTTGGGAAGTATCCACTCCCTGTACTGCATTTCGTACATCAGCCTCAACTGCTTGCTCCTGAGATTGTGTTGTCGCTACGAGTTGTTCCCCCTGAATGCGGGCGTTCGCTAAATTAGCCTTGGCCGTCTTGTTGCGGAATGGAATCTCGATCGCCGCACCTACCACAATGGTACCTGTGTTAAGGCCGCCAATGTTTCGAAGTGCCTCTCCGTATCCGCCGACGACGTTAGCTGGCAGTGGGTCTATCGATCCTGGGTTTGTGAGCGGTACCAAAGAGCCGGCGAGTCCGTACTTGAAAACTGTTGTCTGCAAATCAACGCGCGGCAGGGTCTGATTCTTGAAGAACTGCTTATCAATCTTGTTAATCTCCCGTTGCTGTTGGAGAACTCTTAACTCCGGCCTGTTAGCGTAAGCCTCTGCGAGAGCGTCCTTTAAATTAATGGGCGTTGCGGCTAACGATGGCCCATCAGTCGGCTTGATACGATTGGACCACTCGGCAGCGGACTTGTTCTGCAGAATTAATTGCTTGAGAACGTTCTCAGCAGTGGTTACAGCCTGTGTTGCCGATAGCAAAGCGGTTTCTGCCGAAGCAATCTGAGTTAATGCCTGGGCGCGATCGAGTGTGGCCGAGACACCAACTGAGACCTGCTCTTCGATCATCCGGAGTTGCTCGCGCGCAAGATTCACATTCGAGAGCTGGTTCTGTTCATTCCGTCGAGCAAATACTAATTCCCAATATGCAAACTGCACTTGTGAAATTACGTTAATCACCTGGAGACGAAAGTCGGCATCCGATTGCGTAAGCCGTTTGCTCTGTATCCGGATGTCGTGCCGGAACTGATCGATGGAGCGATTCCGTAAAAGTGGCTGTGTGAACGTAGCGCCAATTTCCGTTGAGTAAAATGGGCTCAATCGGGTAAAGCCCTGATTCGCGGTGCCTCGCTGAGAATTGAAAAAGAATTGATATTGTCCCCCTCCAGTACTGAATTGCTTCGTTATAGCGGGAGTGATCGACAAGCTCGTCGTTTGAATCGGCACCGAGGCCGGGATGTTTGTTGTCTCACCGGCGGAGTTGACGCGCGGCGTACGCACGAGGCTGAACTGCGGTGCGAAGGTAACAAGCGGGTCGTATACACCTTCGAGTGATTGCAACGTAGTTTCAGCCAAACGAACATTGTCACGCGACACCTCGATGTCGTTGTTGCTTTCAAGCGCGCGGCGAATCGCCTGGTCAAGGGTTAAGGAAAGCTCGCCCCCCTCCACTCCTACACGAGTTAGGTCCGGTACCGGGGGCAACGGAAGCGGTTTTGACCTAAGCAGCGGTTCGTCACGGAGGTCCTTGTCCGGAAGCGTCGATTTCGTTATCGGGTCCTGGGCCATCGCCGTAGCGCTTAGCAGAAGCAAACACGTCAGGAAGGTAACGGAAAAAACCTTAAGCAATATACTCATCATGCTAACCTCCAGTCTGCTTCTGGCCCTGTTGAGGTGGTTGGCTATTTGCCGGAGTATTCGTTTGAACACCGCTGGGGACGGTCTGGGTGTGTACCTGCGCACCCTCTTGCAGGCCATCCGCGACATTTACGATTACCGTCGCACCCGGATCGAGACCTGAGATGATGTCGAGCTGATTGCCGTAGTCCCGCCCAATGATGACCTTGTGGTAGTGCACCTTTTGATCCGCGGTCACTACCGCCACCTGTGGTCCATCCGCGTGAATAATCAGAGCCGTGGCGGGGATCCGCACGGGCGGATCTGGTGATTGGACACCAAAATTAACAGTCGCATACATGCCTGGTAAAAGCTGGTAATCAGAGTTCGAAGTCTGAACCTCGGTGAGCAACGTACGTGACCCTGGATCGAGTGCGCTCGTGGTGCGCACAACACGTCCGGTGAAGGTTTTCTGGGGTAGCTCTCTGATGGAGATATTTGCCGTCTGTCCCGCCTTGATTTTGCTGGCAAATGTCTGCGGAACGCTGATAAAAATGCGAAGCGTATCAATCCGAGCTATTTGGAAAAGGCCGCCGCTGTTGGCTGGCGCGTTCGTGCCCAATGGAGTTGTACCGCTACCAGGTATCGTCGCGCTTGACTGAGTCGTTCCCGTTGAAGTGCTGGCGCTGCTGCTGCTTGGACTAATCAACGAGCCGACTTCAATGTTCCGTGCCGTTATTACTCCTGGGAAAGGCGAGAAAACTTTTTGGAATCCTTGCAGAGCTTTCAAACTTCGAACATTCGCCTCGTTTGAGGCGATTGTAGCTTGGGCGGCATTGATGTTTGCTTTCATCGCATCAACGGTTGCTTTGGCCACGTCATAGGCAGCTTTCATTTGATCCCGGGTCTGTTCGGGTACGACGTGCTGCTGCGCGAGATATTGATTGCGCTCATAGGTTACCCGCGCGTACTCCATGTTCGTGACCGCCTGAGCAAGATTTGCATTTGCCTGCCCGAGGCTCGCAATGGCCTGCGCTACATTGGCGCGTGCTTGCTGCAACTGCTGGTCAACTTCCGGAGTATCAATCTCGGCCAACAATTGTCCGGCGCCCACGCGATCCCCAATGTCCGCATGAAACTTGCGCAAATAGCCCGTTGTTTGTGCTGCAATGGTAGCGACCTGAATCGCCTCGACGTCGCCCGGCAGTTGCAGATCGGAAGAAGCGGGTGCTTCCTGGACTTGGACCACGGTTACATTCGGGATGCTGTTCTGAACCGCCTGAGACGCGGCCGTAACTTTTTTGTTTCGTGCCAGCCGAGGCAATACCCCTGCGAGCATCAGCGCTCCGAACAATATCAACGCGATCAGTGCGATCAGCACTAGCCCGAAGTTCCTCTTCGGACGCGGTCTATCGGCCGCAGGTGCCGGCGCTGGCGGTGGTGGCGGTTGCGGTTCCTGCTCGTGTTGACCTAGCTCACGTGTGTCAAGTTCTTTGGTACTCATTGCCGTTGCTTTTTCACTTCTAACCGTTACTCCTTAAGCTCTCAACAGTTCAGTATCCTCAGGGGACATGTTTGTTGGTTCCTTGCGCTGCAAAATGCTGTACACGACGGGCACGAAGAACAGCGTGCAGAAGGTCGCCGCAATCAGCCCGCCAATCACTGCCCGGCCCAGCGGTGCATTCTGCTCTCCGCCATCACCAAGACCGAGGGCCATCGGTACCATGCCAATGATCATCGCGGTAGCCGTCATGATCACCGGGCGCAGCCGCGTGTAGCCTGCCTCGAGCGCTGCGTCTGTTGCATTCTTCCCTGACAACCGTGCGTCGCCGGCAAAGTTGATCAGGAGGATGCTGTTTGCTGTTGCGACTCCAACCGTCATGATGGCGCCCATCATCGCTGGAACGCTGACTGTCGTCTGTGTCACAAACAGCATCCAGATGATGCCCGACAGCGCGCCGGGCAAAGCCAATGTGATGATGAACGGGTCCAGCCATGACTGGAAATTAACGACAATCAGCAGGTAAACGAGGATGGCGGCAAAAACCAGGCCCAGGGCTAGACCGGAAAACGAAGCCTGCATCGTTTCGATCTGACCGCGGACGTTGATCGAACTACCTCGCGGTAATTTAGTTTTTATATCCGCCAGGATTTTGTTTACGTCATTACCTACGCCTGCGAGATCGCGATCTTGGACGCTCGTCAAAATATCCAGAGTCGGCTGAATGTCGTAGTGGCTAACTACGCCTGCCGACTGCGTGCGTTGGACAGTTGCCAGGTTGCTAAGAAGCTGAGGCATGTGCTTCGTCCCGACGCTGATCGGGGTACTTTGGAGTGTATCCATCGAATGAATGTTGTACTGGGGCGTCATTACCTGAACCTGGTAGCTGACCCCGTTTTTCGGGTCGAGCCAGAAGTTCGGAGCAGTCTGAAAGCTCGAACTCAGCGATACCAGGACATCGCTGGCGACATCCCGCTGCGCGAGACCAAATTGCTGGGCCTGGGTGCGATCGACTGTGAGGAACAAATCCGGTACAGAAGGGACCTGTTGCAGGTGAACGTCAACTGCTCCCGGAACGGTGGCCACTTTTTGCTGGATCTCCCGCGCAATATCGACATTCTTCGGATCATGTCCCACCAATTGAATATCTATCGGCGCGGCCATTCCGGCGTTTAAGACCTGGGTCACGATATCCGCAGGCTGGTAGAAGAAATCCATGTCGGGGAACATGGTCTTCAACTTGTCACGCAGCTCCTCAACATATATCTGAGTTGGCTTGTGATTTGGTTTGAGCGATACAAGAATCTCGCCATCGAGCGACCCAATGGTAGCTGAGTCGCTGAGGGCTAGACTGAGACCTGAATAAGGAAGCCCAATATTATCGAGGATAATGTCTAAGTCCTCTGGCCCAACCGTCTCGCGAATTACCTGCTCCACCTGGGCGAAGCGCTGCTCGGTCTCCTCAATGCGTGTGCCCGCCGGAGCACGGACATGCAGTCGGAACTGACCAGCATCAACTGCGGGAAAGAAGTCGCGGCCAAGGAATGGGAATAGGCTGAACGAAACAGCGCAGAAAACAGCGAACAAAATACAAACGATAATCCGGTGGCCCAATGCCCAGGCCAGAGCGCCGCGATATCTGACGTGCAACTTTTCGAAGAGCTTGTTAAAGCGTTCCCCAACGCGCCAAATAATATCGCCACGCAGCTTTGGACTCGCTTTGCTATCAGGTGCGGTGTCTCCACTCGCAGCTGCTGCCTCAGCCTCACCTCTGGCTCGGTAGAGGTCCACTTCTTTAGGCAATAGGTACCTGACCAGCGTAGGCACTAACGTGCGCGACAACAGGTAGGAGGGCAGCATTGCAAGGACGACGGCCAAAGCCATTGGCGTAAAAAGTGATTTAGCCGCACCTTCTAAGAATGTTACCGAGACAAAAACAATGCAGATTGATAGCGTGGAGACAAACGCCGGAGTGGCCACTTCCTGCGCACCGTCCAGGATCGCTTTCAATATAGGTTTACCCATCTCGATATTGCGGTGCGTATTCTCGATCTCGACGGTTGCATCATCGACCAACATTCCGACCGCGAGAGCCAAGCCTCCGAGAGTCATGATGTTCAAAGTCTCACCGAGGAAGCTGAGAAAAATGATCGAGGAAAGGATCGATAGCGGAATTGATATCACGACGATTAATGTTGCCCGCCAACTTCCGAGGAAAAGCATGATCATCAAGCCGGTCAAGCATGCGGCGATGACCGCCTCCCTCACGACACCGTTGATCGAGGCGCGCACAAACAGCGATTGATCAAAAAGGAACTCAAGCTTGAGCGCAGGGGGTAGAGTTGCCAGGACGCTCGGCATCCGGGCTTTCACACGATCAACGACATCTAGCGTCGAAGCACCGCCGCTTTTTAGAACAGTGAGTAATGCCGAACGCCGTCCATTACGCCGGACGATGTTGGTCTGCACCGCGGCACCATCTCTGACGTGCCCGATATCGCGGATATAGACCATTGCGCCATTGACTTCCTTTATCGGGAGATCGTTGAGTTCTTCCACGACTGTCGGGCTGCTGTTGAGCACCACGTTATATTCACGTTCGCCCATCTTTGCTGTGCCGGCAGGCAGTATTACGTTCTGCTGGTTAAAGGCGGTCGACACGTCCGACGCAGAAATGTTCTTTGCCAGCATCTGCTGTGGGTCGAGATCAACCATGATGCTGCGCTGTTCGCCACCATAGGCTAGAGGCATCTCTGCGCCTTCCACCGTTGCCAGTTGTGTTCGAATAAACTGATTGGCGAAGTCATTGAGCTGGTCTTCGGAAAGCGTGTCGCTGTAGACCACGGACTGCAGCACCGGTACATCCGCGGCGCTGTACTGAACGATCAGAGGTGGGGTTGTACCGGCCGGTAAAGTCCTCAAAATAGCCTGCGACTCAGCCGCCGCCAGGGCTATCGCGGAAGGTATATCGGCCCCAGGCTGAAAGTAGATCTTGATGACGGCGACGCCGTTGTATGACTCCGACTCCATATGCTCGATGTCGTTAACAGTCGTCGTATATGCGCGTTCGCTATTTGAAACAATCCGCCCCTCCATCTCCTTCGGTTCCAACCCGTTAAAGTTCCAGATGACAGCGATGACGGGAATGTCAACGACCGGAAAGATGTCGACCGGCGTACGGTAGATCGCCAGCACGCCAAGAATCAGAATCAGCATGGACATCACGATGAACGTGTACGGCCGCCTCAGCGCTAATCGAACAATCCACATATCTGGTCTCCAGCAAATCGCTGCCCATCGTTAACCATCCCAGCGTGCTATTAACCACGAAAGACCAGGGAGTTTCTTCCTTTCCTTTGCTGGCTTTATCAGCTGGTTGCGCCTCCGCCGGACCCAAAACTTTAGTCTTTCTCTGAGCCACCCTTAAGCAGAGTTCTGTGGTTTCGTCCACCGTGAAAAGTGGACCCAGAACCAAAGTAAGAAGCAGAGAAGGAACAAATCCCCCACACGGCAGTGTGGGGATAGTTCAGATCCTTTCTACTAAGAGCAACTGTCACACTACTAAGCGCGCAGCGCGCGGAGCCATGGAGACCGCGCTTTTTATTAGATACGTTTCCACGCTCACATCTCGGTAGAAAGGAATTAGACAAGTATCCAGGCAAACAGCAGGTGCTGGATGGTTCAAGTCCTCCCTACGACCATGCCTTTTACCTCCGGCGCGCTGCGCGCGTCGGATACTTGTAGATGCTTTCTGTAGAAAGGATCTGAACTATCCCCACACTGCCGTGTGGGGGATTAGCGTCGGCAGGTCGAACCTGTTTAAGGTCTTCGGTTAAGTCGTATGACGACGAGTTACTAAGGATTAGTGACGCACCGCAAATCTTGAACAAAACTCCATTCATGAAAGCAAATTCTCGCAAGCACAACTCTGCTGGATCTTCATAGCATGTAACGCGCTGACAAAAACGATCGAACCCTACCGAGCCATTGTGTTCGACGTGCTAGAGCGCTGATCTTCGAATTTGAATCATTGACGAGATGCTGCTCTTTTCGATCGCAGCCTAGCCGACGGAGCTAAGGGACAGCACCATGGCGGCAGGGGAACCTAGACAAGAAGTTGGACGACCAGGTTCACCCGCTCGACATTTTGGAGCAGCAGGCTCTGAAGATTTATGTTGCTTGGACTTATCGACGCCTTCGTTTTTCCGATCTCAAGAATGATCGAATCGTTGCTTGATGAGGTCGAGTACTGGTCGGCAAAAAATGCAAGTCTTAGAACAGCAAAGCAGAGGGCTCGCAATTCCAAAAATTACTCGGACGGCACTGCTCATGGTCCATACGACTCCCAGAGGGCGAGCGCGGCACCACTAAGTGACAAGCCCGCGAGCTCGCAGGTGGAATGAGTCCCATACTAATCCAGGAGAAGCAAAAGGCAGGAAGATTAAGCAAGATGCAGAAATAAAACCTATATGCCGATGCTTAGTATGAAGGAAGAGAATGATCAGGAGCTACCGGAGGCAGAATGATTAACGTTACTTATTACGCGAAGCAATTCGATCTCAGCAACTTGAACGGAATATCCGATCAAACGCTGGAAACACACTTCAAGCTCTACGAGGGTTATGTAAAAGGCACAAACGATCTCAATCAGCGGATCGCCGACATCCTCGCCGACGGGATCGTGGATCAGGACGAGACACCTGCGTACTCCGAACTCAAAAGACGACTGGGGTTTGAGTACAACGGCATGGTCTTGCACGAATATTACTTTGGCAACATGAAGAAGCATGGGTCGGGTGACCCCGATCCAAAGTCGGAATTCCACAAGGCGGCAACAGAGAGTTTCGGTAACTACGAGATCTGGAAAGCCGACTTCATAGGAATTGGAAAAATGCGTGGTGTTGGTTGGGCGATCTGTTACCAGAATCCTGCAAATGGACTCTTGTCGAATCACTGGGTCTCATTGCATGAAGTGGGTAACGTGGCTGGTTTTATTCCAGTGTTGGTAATGGATGTTTGGGAGCATGCATTTCTCCTTGACTACAAGCCAGCAGAGCGACCGAAGTACATCGAAGCATTCTTCTCAAATATAGATTGGGACACGGTCGATGGTCGCGTTCAGTTGAAGGAAGCATTGCTTATTGGGGCTGGCTTAAAAATGCAACGAATCGAGAGGGAAAATGAACTCGCTCAACATTGAAACAACTCGACTTGGTTTTATTGGTATCGGCAACATGGGCAGTCGCATTGCCAGGCGCCTGCTGGCGCGCGGTTACCAACTCATGGCCTACAACCGTAGGCGCGAAGCCGCGGAAGCGTTGGTTAAGGATGGTGCGACGGTTGCTGACAGCATAGCAACACTCGCATCCAACGCGGATGTCATCTTGTCGTGTCTTACAAATGACGCTGCAGTGAAAAGTGTATATACCGATCCTCATGGTGTCTTTGCTTACCTTCGCCGCGGTTCAGTAATCATTGATATGAGCACCGTACTCCCCGAGACTTCGCGCGAACTTTTCGAACTGAGTCACCAGATTGGGGTGAATTGTTTGGACTCGCCGATGTCCGGCAGTACTCCGTCTGCCGAACAAGGTACCCTAACGCTCTTCTGTGGAGGAGACGAAGAACTCTTTCAAGCGGCTCAACCTCTTTTCAGTTCCATCGCAAGCCAATACTTTTACTTGGGCGAGAGCGGCTCGGGGACCGCGATGAAACTCGTTGTGAATACCTTGCTGGGGGTTGGCATGCAAGCGATTGCTGAGGCGGTTGCACTTGGCCAGAAGGAGGGTCTGGACCGTCATCGGTTATTCGATGTCTTATCCCGAACAGCGGTGATTGCGCCCGCCCATCTCGGAAAGCTCTCGCGAGCGGACCTCGGAGACTACAGCGCTCAGTTTGCACTTCAACTCATGAATAAGGACTTTCGTCTGATTCTTGAGACCGCGGCTGCCGCTAAGGTACCAATGCCGGCAACTACGGCAGCTTTTCAAATGAACGTCGCGGAACTCAACGAAAGCAACGAGGATGACTTCTCGGCCGTGATCAAGTTGATGGAGAAACTTGCGCAGCTTGATACGAAGGAAACGAGGCCTGCGCATAGCGTAGTGTTGAAGGGAGCGTGAGAAGTCAGATCTGGAAGTCGTGAGATTAGCTAGTTTAAAGCGGGACTGGAAGCTGAGCCGATCGCTGGTCGGAATTTGCTGGTCCGTTTGCCTGGTGACATTGTTACTTTCAAAAGCGGGAGCTCAAGTAGTAACGCTACCCGGACCGCCAGAGGTGCGGCCGAAAGGTAATGACACATCACTCGTGATCACTGCAGTGAGTGACGCGAACGGTCACGATGCCTTCGCCTACAATGGAGATACTCTGGCGCCGGTGATCCGTGTCAAACCAGGTGACAAGTTGCAGATCCAATACGTTAACGCGTTACCCGCAAAGCCGAGCGGACTCTGCGAGGTCCCTCCGTGCATGAACATGTCGAACCTCCACTTTCATGGGTTGCACGTGTCACCGCGGTTTCCCCAGGACGATGTGCTTACCATGATGGCGATGCCTGGAGAGACGCTCAACTACACGCTCAGTATTCCGCTTGATCAACCGCCAGGTCTTTATTGGTACCACCCGCATCCACACGGTGAAAGTTTCCGGCAAGTTCTTGATGGCATGTCGGGCGCGATCGTAGTTGAAGGTATCGATCGGTACGTCCCCGAAGTGCTAAGACTTCGCGAGCGACTGCTCGTCATACGTGAACGTGACATCGAGCACGATAACAACGCTGCTCAATTGCTGAAACACATGTCGGTGCCCTCGAGCCCGTGTGGCGCTTCAACGGAAGCGGCGGATCGAATCTTTACGGTCAACGATACGATTCGACCGTCGATCGACATTGCACCTGGCGAGCGACAGTTCTGGCGAATTCTGAATGCCTCTGCAGACCGATATCTGGATGTTCAGGTTGATGGACAGCCGCTTGAGGTCATCGCGCTCGACGGAATGCCTCTCGCCTATCATGAACCAAATCGCCCCAAGCGTTGGCTAAACCATTTTTTGTTAGCACCCGCTGGGAGAATTGAAGCGATTGTAACTGGCCCACCGAACGGTACTGTTGCAGCGTTACGAACACGCTGTGTGGACACTGGGCCCGACGGCGATCCGAATCCAGAAATGGTCCTTGCCGACATTGTTTCTGGTGCGACAATTCCAGTGTCATCGCAGTCGAAAACGCCAGGTCCACCGGTCCATAAGATCGCTCACGTTGATGGTCTCGAAAAGTCTAGTCCAGACTTTGTCGCCACTTTCACTGAAGATAAGAACGGCTTCTATATCAACGGACGTAAATTCGAAGCTCAGTCTGAACCGATGCTGCGAGTGAAAGTCGGTGTCTATCAACACTGGCGAATCGTGAACGCGACGAAAGAGTTCCATCCCTTTCATATTCACCAGGTTCATTTCTTGTTTTACTTGCAGAATGGTGTGCGCGTCGCAGATCCGTTGTGGCTCGACACCGTAAACGTTCCCGTTGGGGGCTCGGTCGATCTCATAATGGACTTCACCGATCCGATCATTCGCGGTATGTCACTCTTCCATTGTCACCTGCTGAATCATGAAGACAAAGGAATGATGGCGAAGATCCTTTTCCAATGACGAAGAAAACCGCAACGTCGACTGGACGTGCAGCGCCTTAGTAGCAGCGAACGTCAAAGACCACTGGACAAGCCAGTGGCCTAAATGGAGCTTAAGGCCACGGGCTTGCCCCGTGGTTCTTACGCTCGTTGCTAGAGAGAACTTACCCTTCCATCCGGCGCGCTTGCGCGCGCCAACAAGGAGTCAAGGTTAGTTAGTAGCAACGAACGTCAAAGACCACTGGACAAGCCAGTGGCCTAAATGGAGCCTTAAGGCCACGGGCTTGCCCCGTGGTTCTTACGCTCGTTGCTAGAGAGAACTTACCCTTCCATCCGGCGCGCTTGCGCGCGCCGACGAGGAGTCAAGGTTGGTTGGAGGTATCACAAGGCGCCATTACCAGTACCTTACTTAACGCTAGTTGCTGTTTCCTTGACGCTAGTTGCTGCTTCCTTGATCAAAGCGGCAACTTCTTTCGGCCTCGAGACATAGACAGAGTGACTGGCGCCTTCGACTTCGACCTTCTTACTGTTGGCTCGCGCGGCGTACCACCGTTCAAGTTCGGGGTTGATGGTTCGATCTTTTGTCGGGACCAGCATCCAGCTCGGTTTGCTTTTCCATGCAGGCGCAGTGATGACCGCTTTGAAATTGTCATCGTCAATCAGCACCTGCGAGTGTGCCGCGAAGGTAGCATGCTCAGCCGACAGGTCAGCGGCGAAATACTCGCGATACTGCGCCGGATCGAGATAATCGAACCCGTCAGCAGTCTTCTTTATCGCGTTAGACTTGCTAAGGTCGCTGGGAAAGCGTTTTCCGTCGCCAGACTCACTCTCTCCGGCGTCAGGCATGTGGGCCGCGATGTAGACTAAACCAACAACAGAAGCATCCGTCCCCGCTTCGGTAACTACCGATCCTCCGTAACTGTGGCCGACCAGAATGCATGGTCCATCCTGCTGAGCGAGTATTCGCTTCGTAGCCGCGACATCGTCGGAGAACGAGGTCAGGGGTAACTGGACAACGGTGACGTTATAACCGTCCTTTACAAGTATGTCGTATGCACCCTTCCAACCGGAGCCATCTACCCAGGCGCCGTGAACGAGAACAATATTTCGGACCCCACTCCCGTTTTGCGCAGAGACCGCACAGCAGATCAGCAAAAGTAGAGATACGATACAGAAGGTCCGCGACAGACCTCGTACCACGGACATATTCTTCAATGAAATACTCATTTTCTTACTCCTAAGATGGTGGCGGCCTTTGTTTGTCCAAGGCCCAACGTTTCCTGTCACTTGTTCATTTTTTTTGATCTTGGACAGTTGACATTGGACTTTGGCCCAACGCTATCCGTTCTGCTTGTCTACTTTCTTTGCATCCTTCATGAAGTTTTTGACCAGGTCCTTAGCGGCCTGATTAGATTGCTTCTCAGATTGGCCAATACCATTCACAGTGTCTGTCACGACTCCACGCCACACCAGTTCATTGGTTTTTGGGTCGATGATGTCAGCCATAACGCAACCTTGAGTGTAATTTGTCGTCCAGATATCGGGCCCAAATCCCCAACGCCAACGCCCATCTCCTGGAATTCCATAGCCCCAACGAAAGCCGCGGCCATATCCGAATCCGGGACCACCAAAGCTTTGAACTGAGGTCTTCTGTTTCGTCGTTGCGTAAAAAGCAACGATAAAGTCCGGGTCTTGCGTTGTCTGAGTAAATCCGTTTGCTGTCAGTTGCGCAGCTAGCGCGTTCTGGATTCTTTGGGCTTCAATCGTATTTGAAACGAGTGGATCATTGTCGGCCCGATCGGTCTTAAAAGCGAAAGTTCGTAATCGGTTAAAGTCATAGGTCTTCTCATAGTCCGACTTCACAGACATTCCAAAGGCAGCCGTGATGGCACATAGAACCAGCGCACCTGCAGCCGTAACGCGAAATACTTTCATTTCAATTCTCCTTTTCAATTTCCAACTCTGCTTGACGGCAGCACCAATTCGTATATGGCGGCCGAAGCTAGGCCATCCTAGTTTTCACCACGCATATTGATCTTTCAGGCCGTTGCGCCGGTTTGCACGTTCTTGCTGGTCGCTCAATTATTCGACTGTCTGAGCTTGGACCATGATGCCCAGGCTTAAACGTGGCGGGATCTTCAGCTGAGATGAGAGCTGAACGAACGAGAAGCAAGCCGCAAGACGGCTTTACCCGAATCGGCGTGGAATGAGGTCAGTACCGAAACGCGGTAGCGTCGGGTCGACCGTCCCAATTAAGCCTCTTGTTATGGATCGCCGACCCGACGCTACCGCGTTTCGGTACTGACCTCATTCCACGCAGATCAGAGGCATTCGACAATTTTTGCGGGTGGGATTTGCATAGAACCTTCAGCATTCGTGCAGTAGAGAAGATCTGAACCATCCACTCACTGCCGTAGTGGGATTTTCACTTTTTATGCATAGCCGCAACAGACAGTGGAATTTAACAACGGAACGAAAGAACCGCATGCAAGGTCGGACCTAGAGTCTCCGCAAAAGGAGTGAGTTAATGTCAGGTCAAATCGCAGAGCAAACCTTAGCACCGGTTTCGCGTTCGTGGACCACCCGACGCGATGAGAAGCGGCGGCGCATGCAATTGCTAAAACCGTGGATGGAGGGACCGATCATCCAAAAAGAAAGGATCATCGACGCTCTCGAGGCTGTGTTGGTCAGCGGAGACCGGATCGTACTGGAGGGAGACAATCAAAAACAGGCTGATTTCCTGTCCCGATCTTTGGTCAAGATCGATCCTAAGAAGGTTCATGATCTGCACCTGGTTATTTCGAGCATTAGTCGTCCGGAACATCTCACACTCTTTGAATTGGGTATTGCTAAGAAAGTGGATTTTGCTTTCGCTGGACCACAAAGCTTGCGCGTGTCGCAACTGTTGGAGGATGGCAAGCTCGCCATTGGCGCGATTCATACCTACGTCGAACTATATGCTCGGCTGCTCGTGGACCTGGTTCCAAACGTGGTCTTTGTCTGCGCGGAGCAGGCTGACGCCGAAGGCAACATCTACACTGGACCGAATACAGAAGACACGCCTGTTATTGTGGAGGCAGCTGCCTTCCATGACGGCATCGTCATAGTTCAGGTTAACCAAATCGTCGACAAGTTACCGCGCATCGACATTCCTTCTTCATGGATCGATGTTGTCGTCGAAGCCGATAGGCCATTTGCAATCGAACCCCTATTTACGCGCGATCCGCGTCACGTCGATGAGTTGCAGATTTTGATCGGCATGTTGGTGATTCGTGGCATTTACGAACGCCATCAAGTTCACTCGTTGAATCACGGCATTGGCTTTGACACTGCGGCCATCGAACTTCTTCTGCCGACCTACGGAGAGTCGCTCGGACTGCGGGGAAAGATTTGCGAGCACTGGGCGCTCAACCCGCACCCTACAATGATCCCGGCTATCGAAAGCGGGTGGGTGAAGAGCATTCACTGTTTCGGCAGTGAAGTTGGAATGGACAAATATGTTGCTGCGCGCCCGGATATCTTCTTTATCGGACACGACGGTAGTCTCCGTTCGAATCGCGTGCTCTGCCAGCTTGCCGGCCAGTATGCAGTCGACGCATTTATCGGCTCGACGCTGCAGATCGATCCGGACGCAAACTCCTCAACAGTGACTGTCGGTCGCATTGCCGGATTCGGCGGTGCACCGAATATGGGCCACGATCCCCATGGCCGCCGCCATGCTTCAGCAGCCTGGCTCGATCTGGTTACTGAAAACAAACCTATCGTGCGGGGTCGAAAACTTGTGGTACAGACCGTAACGACGTTTCAAAAGGGTGGCGTTCCAGCGTTCGTTGAAACGCTCGATGCAGTGGAAGTTGGCAAGCAGGCAGGCATGCCAATCGCCCCCGTCATGATTTACGGCGATGACGTCAGTCATGTCGTGACTGAAGAAGGCATCGCTTATCTATACAAGGCGGAAGGCCAGGAAGAACGTCGCCGCGCGCTTGCATCGGTTGCGGGTGTGAGTCCGGTTGGCATAAAGGCAAATCCCGCTGAGACCGCAGAGCTTCGAAAAAGGGGAGTAGTCGTATATCCGGAAGACATCGGAGTGCATCGCTTGGAAGCGAAACGCTCTCTATTAGCGGCCAGAAGCATTGAAGATCTAGTCGCCTGGTCCAGGGGGCTATACAACCCACCCGCACAATTCAGGAGCTGGTAAATGAGTACAGCATTCTCATCAAACACAGCTCGCAGAATTCAGTGGGTTCCCAGCTTTAATCAGTCAGAAGCGATGCGACTGGCGACGCGGCTAGCGGGCCTCGCATGCCAATCGTTAATTGCTGAAGTTGAGCTAACTCCAAAACCAGGGCTTGTCGATCGTCGCGGCGCCGGCGCGCACAGTGATCTCTCACTTTCGATCATGAAGCGCTCGGCGTTCACAATCGAACCATACTTTCGTCAGATGGCTGCTTACTCCAAACGAACGCAACCGAGTCAAGAGCTAAGAGAACAGCTTGCAGTTATTGGACGCGATGCGGAGCGAGCCATGCTAAGAGCAACTGGAGGCAGCAATTCGCATAAGGGAGCAATCTGGATTCTTGGTCTGTTGATCTCAGCGGCTGCAATGCAAGACGACGACGAGATGCAGGCTTCAAAAATCGCGGAGGCTGGCAGGCAAATCGCTTCCTTTGCGGATCGTGCCTCGCCTCGGCTGGTAACGCATGGTGATTTAGTTGCGAAAGCGTATGGAGTCACTGGAGCCCGCGGCGAATCTCTGTGCGGGTTCCCTCATGTGGTTGAGATAGGACTGCCAACGCTTCGCTCGAAGCGCGCAAGTGGCGCAACAGAGAGTGTGGCCCGCCTCGACACACTACTCAGCATTATGTCCAGTCTGGATGATACCTGTCTGCTATACCGCGGAGGGCCTGGTGCCCTCAGCATTGCAAAGTCAGGTGCTGTTGCTGTGGAACGCGCCGGCGGTACTGGCACCGCGAAGGGTAGACGGAAGCTAAGTCTTCTCGATCGCCAACTTCTCGCACTGGGAGCGTCGCCAGGTGGAAGCGGGGATCTTTTGGCAGCGACCTTGTTTCTCGATGCAGTCGAGCGAAGACAAAACGAAGTGCAACCAGACGGGAGTGAAGCGGAGGATCAAGATGGAGCAATTTGAGTTCACTTATCCAGCAAAGAGAAGGGTAAACAAGAGGGCCCACATTGGTGTCGTTGGCTCAGGAGATCTCGAAGTCTTACTAGAACCTGTTGCAGGCGACTTGGCCCATGTTGTGATTCGCACCAGCGTGAATGGCTTTAATGACACTTGGAAGGCAGTGCTGGACCGGTTCTTTACCAAGTACGACGGTGTGGTGCGCATCCAGATCAACGATGCTGGGGGAACACCTGGCATTGTGCAGTTGCGCCTGGAGCAGGCGGTGGAGGCGAGTGAGCAATGAGCGACGAAAGATACAGTCCAGACTTCATTAACCGACAGAGCTTCATTGAGCTGGACGCACGCGAACGGGCAACAGCGCTACTCGATGTGGGAACTGCACGCGAGTTGGTTGGTCCCTTCGATCGCGTCGAATCTCCCTGGCTCGCAATCCAGGGCGTTACGCCACAATCAGACGACGGCTGCGTGGTTATGAAAGGCAAGATCGGGGGGCAAGCAGCTGTTGTTGTGGCTCTCGAAGGAGCATTTCAGGGCGGCAGTATGGGAGAGGTGTCAGGCGAAAAGATGACCGCAGCTCTCGATCTCGCCTGTGCTGACAATGAGAAGGGCGTTCCCACCAGTGCTGTAATTTTGTTGGAGACGGGTGGCGTGCGGTTGCAGGAAGCCAACCTTGGTCTGGCTGCTATCGCCGAGCTCATGGCCTCGATTCTCACGCTAAGAAAACATGCTCCGGTTATCTGTCTTACGGCCGGAACGGTCGGGTGTTTTGGGGGTATGGCACTCGCTGCAGGGCTAGCAAGTTATGTCGTCATGACTCGCGAGGCGCGATTAGGAATGAATGGTCCGGAAGTGATCGAGCAAGAGAATGGAGTTGAGGAATTCGACTCAAGTGATCGCGCACTCATCTGGGCCATCCATGGTGGCGAGCAGCGATACGCGACGGGATTGGCAGACGCACTGGTGGAGGACGACACGCAACAGGTTGCAGAAGCGATCAGACGATTGACGTTGCAGGGTGTTCCACCAGTCCATCGGAGCTCGCAGGTAGAGCTATATCGCAATCGCATTGAGGCGCTCGACACTTCGGCGCAGTGGGACCCGAAAGAGTTCCGCTCACTCTGGGTAAAGGGTGACTCAAAGGAGAAAACACAATGAGCGAATTTACTGTCGTTCGAGGAAAGGTGTGGTTCCGTGCCCTTTCTGATCGGTCATCTTCCATGCCCGGTGACCCTAAATCTGTACTGACGGCGGATGCACCACTGGGTCAGGACCAGGCGAGATTCCTCTGCGTTGTTCCCGATCCACACGCACGCTTTCCTTGTGCTCGACATGGTGAAGTAGGACTGGAAGAAGGTTATGGACTCGCCAGCCGAGTTCGCGAGGTCATCGAGCTCGATAAGAACAAGACGAAGAGACCAATCGTCGCCATTGTCGATGTTAAGAGCCAGGCCTACGGACGACGCGAAGAGACGGCCGCTATCTTTCTGGCAGCTGCAGCCGCAGCCGACGCCTACGGATCAGCGCGTCTTGCGGGCCATCCCGTAATTACCCTGGTCGTGGGCCAAGCTCTCTCTGGGGCTTTTCTCACACACGGCTACCAGGCGAATCGCATCCTGGCGTTCGACGACGACGGCGTGATGATCCATGCAATGCACAAGGAAGCAGCAGCACGCATTACGCTGCGTTCCGTTGCAGAGCTGGAGAAACTTGCCAAAGAAATTGTTCCGCTGTCCTACGACATTCGAGACTTCGCGAAGCTCGGCCTGCTTCACAAACTCCTTCATGTCGACAATCCGGAGAATCCTTCGCAGGAGGACATTCGAAACGTAAAGGATGAGCTGATCTCAGCTATTGAAGATGCCCGCATCAGTCCCGTCGATCTTAGCAATCGACTTGAATCAAAGGGAGCGCTCGAAACGAGAAAGGCCTCCCTACTGGTGCGTTCCACCCTCGCAGCACAATGGGTGGAAAGGCAGGCTAGTTGAGATGGTCCAGGTTCTGGTTAACGCCCTTGTGCCTGTGTTTGTTGGACTCCTGTTTGGTTATGCAGCGGGTCTGCGCAAGACAGTAGACAACAAGGATGTAAAGAACCTCGTCAACTTCCTTATGAAGTTTGCGCTTCCTTGCTCGTTATTTGTGACGATTGCAAGCACATCGCCTGAGGTGTTGCGGGATCAAGCGAAGTCGGCCCTAATCCTGGCGATTGTGTATATGATTGTCTTTCTTGCGACCTACTATGTGTCGAAGAATCTAGGTAAAGATACTGCAGCAAACAGTGCCGTTTTAGCGCTGACACTTGGATTTCCAAATACTGCTGCGGTGGGTATTCCGCTTATCCGGGCAGTATATGGTCCTCAAGCATCCGTCACGGTCGCGATTGCTCTCGCAGTTGGTGCGATCACAGTCACCCCAATTACGCTTGCAATTTTGGAAAGTGGAACCAGTGAGCAGAACATGCTTTCTCATACTGCCCGCATTCGCAGATCTCTTTGGACAGCGGTCAAGAACCCCGTATTTTGGGCGCCCGTGCTCGGTGTTGTTCTAGCGCTCGTCAAGTTTCAACTGCCAATTTACCTTAATACAAGTCTTTCGATTCTCGGTGCCGCGGCTGAAGGCACAGCACTGTTTGTGACCGGCCTCATTGCTTCGGCACAACGCTTCAAATTGAGCTGGGCTGTTGGCGGCGCTGTTGTAACCAAGAATGTGGTCCAGCCAGTTCTCTGTCTTCTCATAGCATTCCTGTTTGGCATGCAGTTGGAACAGACTAAACAGCTGGTGTTGCTCAGTGCGCTCTCAGGCGGGTTCTTCGGCATCCTCTTTGGAGAGAACTTCGACACAACTCCTGATGTTGCAAGCTCGAGTCTTATTGCGACCACAGTCCTTAGTGTCTTCACCTTGGCGGGGTGGATCATTCTTCTCAGTCACTTATCTTAGGTTGCACTATGTTTCCCGACGCAGAGCATTCTGTTCGCATCCACGATTTATTAGAGATCGACGCGGAACAGCTAGTCTGCTTTCAAATGACTGCACCCGAATGGCTCAAGGAGGATTTGCGAAAAAGTCCTTACGCAGTTGTTCGCCGAGGTACTGTTACTGAACAAAAAATTCCCATCGGTTTTCGTGGACCGGAAAGAAATCAGCGATGGGCTGCTGACTGTCATCCGAAGTTGGTGAGGCGCATCATTACTCCAACACAACTCCTAACGAGCACAATTCTGACTTCGCACGAATCCTTTGTACCTGCTCTACACACCCTGCACCTGCTCAAACTTCGCTGGATGGACCTCCATCATCTTTGGGGGCCGGGAGGCAGCGTCGGATTTGAGCTGGCGACTGGCAGACAAGTGGTAAAGCCGGAAAGCGATCTGGATATTGTTATCTTTGCTGAAGGGCGCATGACTGTAGCTGAGGCAGAGTCCCTATGGACCCGGGCCATGGATCTTCCTGCAGCCGTCGATATTCGCGTGGAGACACCAGTCTGCGGCTTCTCATTGGGCGAGTTCGTTAACCAAAGTCCCAGCCCAATACTTCTGCGTACATCGAACGGGTTTATGTTCGGGAGAGATCCATGGAGCAATGAAGTCGAGATCATCGAAACGGAGTTATGTGGGGAAAGAGGGTTACGGATTTGAGCGTGGCATTTCTCTTTCCTGGCCAGGGATCGCAAGTTCCTGGGATGTTACACAAACTCCCAGATCATCCGGTCATCCGACAGACGCTCGATGAGATCAGTGAAAGTCTCGGAGCAGATGTACAAGAACTCGATACAACCGAAGCACTGCGTTCGACCGTCTCGGTCCAACTCGCCTTGCTCGCCTCGGGCGTCGCTGTTGCACGCGCCCTCATGGCAGAAGGCGCCGCACCAGAAGCAGTTGCAGGCATGTCGGCCGGAGCCTTTTCCGCCGCAATCGCAGCTGGCGTTCTGGACCTTGCCGATGGAGTTCGACTGATAAAGCAGCGTGGGGAGATGATGGTGGAACTCTACCCGCATGGTTACGGTCTGGCTGCTATAGTCGGGTTGACGGAGAAAGAGGTGTCGACACTCGTGGCAGAAGTTTTCACCACGCAACAGCCCGTATACGTAGCCAACATTAATGCTCCTCGTCAGATCGTCATTGCTGGTTCGGATCAAGGTATGAACAGGGTATTGGAAGCTGCTCGAAAAAGAGGAGCGTTGAAGGCTGTGCGCCTTGAAGTATCTCAACCTTCCCATTGTCTCTTACTGAAACCCGTGGCGGACGCTTTAAAGATAAGCTTGCAAAAATCGCACCTACAAGAACCAAAGATGGTCTATGTGGGCAATGTAAACGGCAGAGCATTGCGAAGCGCGTCGGCAATCGCGGAGGACCTGGCAACCAACATTGCTCATGGTGTTCGCTGGTATGATGCGACAACTGTGCTGGTGGAATTAGGATGTCGTCTTTTTGTCGAAATGCCACCCGGCAATATTTTGAGTGACCTTGGGCGAGAAACGTTCCCTGAGGTAACTACACTGGCTGTCAGTGAGACTTCATTGGCCCATGTGGTCCAGCTCGCCAGACAGTTCAAACGCGATTGAAGGTCGAGTGATTGAAACCGATTGGTTCAGATCCTTTCTACGAAACTTGTTCTTAAGGCCCTCTGTGAAATCCCACCAACGGGAGTTGGTGGATCGTTCAGATCCTTTCTATCAGAGATCGTGGCACTTAACGTTGCGCCCGCAGGGCGCCGGAGGAAAGAGGAGAGCTGTGAGTAGAAAGGATCTGAACTATCCACCAACTGCCGTTGGTGGAATTTGCGCACGAGATCTTTCTTTGGTGCCTTTCCCAATCTCTTCAAGTAAGCTGGCTACACTGCAATTAGAAGAGAGTCCAGAATTAAAGCTAGGTAATTTCGCAACCGCAAGCAAGACGGTCCAGCCGATCACGATTACCTTGCTGGTGTGCTACAAAACATACGAGGAGTTGAACAAGCCGCGGACACTGCGGTACTTTTCAGAGAGGTATCACATCCGATGAAGCCCGATCCAATCAGCGCTTTCGCAGCTGCAGGTGGCATGCTTAGCATCGCGCAGCCGATAACCGCACCACTTACTCGCGCTGCGATCTTCCTGGTCGCGACCTTAAATCCTGGTCCTGACAATCGCACTACTGTCCGATCGTTATGCGGTGATTTGGCCGCGCTGTTGCGCGCGGTGGAAACTCGAGATCTTGAAGCGGGCCTTACATGTGTCATGGGGTTTGGGTCGGATGCGTGGGACCAACTATTTGGGCCGCCACGGCCGGCGCAGTTGCATCCTTTCCGAGAGATTCGTGCCGAGGCGCGTCATGCGGTCTCAACACCAGGCGACTTGCTGTTCCACATACGCGCGAAGCGGATGGATTTATGCTTCGAGCTTGAGACGCAAATCGTTACTCGTCTCCGCAACGCCGTCTCGCCGGTAGACGAGACCCAGGGATTCCGTTACTTCGACGACCGCGATCTGATCGGCTTTGTCGACGGAACCGAGAATCCGAGGGGCCAGGCAGTCATCGATGCTGTATTTGTCGGCGAAGAGGACGCTGCTTTCGGCGGCGGTAGTTACGTCGTCGTGCAGAAATATCTTCACGACCTTGATAAATGGAATGCACTCTCTACTGAGGAACAAGAACGAATCATCGGTCGCCATAAGCTGTCGGACATCGAGTTGGACGATTCAGTAAAGCCAACCTCCGCGCACAGCGCACTCACGACGATCGTCGAAGATGGGAAAGAGATCAAGATCCTGCGCGACAACATGCCCTTTGGCCGACCCGCACACGGTGAATTTGGCACTTATTTCATTGGCTATAGCCGTTCGCCCAAGACAACCGAGCAGATGATCGAGAACATGTTCATTGGCCGGCCAACGGGAAACTACGACCGGCTGCTCGATTTCAGTCGGGCTGTTACTGGAAGCCTTTTCTTCGCGCCGTCCGCGACCTTTCTGGAGAAACTTGCCGACGACTAGTCAGCGCGTCGATTGCTCATAAAGAGAAACTCAAGTGATCATCACGATCTAAATTCTTGTTAACACTCCCATTGTGCAGCTCTGAAACCGTCGCAATAACTGGTCTTAAAGGCACTGATATTTCGCACTTTCAGTGATGCTTAGATTGATGCGACATGTCCAGGGGCGACTCGCTCCGCTGCCGCTACGCCCTTGCCCCTGGCTTTCATATTCCGCGGCTTTGGCGCTGTTGGTTTCTATTTCAGACTTTTGAGGCAAAGCCTTTTGAAGGTTGGCACTGAAACTTGACACTGAATAAAGCCAATCAATATAGTCATCGCATCAATGCGTAAGTGGTCTACAACTTTCGTTCTTATTGCGGCCATGCTCAGTGGAACAGTGGGTGTTGGTGCGCATGACGGCGAAAGCTCTTGCCCGATGACTAACATGCCCGACTGCTGCAAGAAGGCAAAGTTAGCTAGCGGGACTCCTGAAGCTTCTATTGCCAGGTTGTGTTGTAATCTGAATTGTTCCGAACCTGGTAGCAGCGGATCAAATGCTTCTTCCAGTTTTTCGCCTCAACCAGGCCTCGCGCCAAATTCACTGGCGCTTCCGGTCGTTCCGCTTTACGGCGACATCGAGCTGTCGAGTCGGTACGCGAACTTAATACCTCCACTGGACTCCAGTCCAAAGTACATTCAACATCTCGCGCTCCTGATCTAAGACACAGGGCCCGTAGTGTGTCTGCTTCGCAAGAACACATCTCTATTCGTGTGCGCTTGCGTCGTTCCAGAATCCGCATATGTACGGATTCATGACTGCAAACAGATTGGGAGACTGAAATGAGACGGAATATTTTTGTAAGTGCATTAAGTCTAGGTCTGATGTTTGGATGCGCGATTACGTCAAATGCTCAGGTGAAGCGAGTGCAAATGCACATTGCGGGCTATCTCTGCGGCAATTGAGTGTACAACATTCAGAAGGCCGTGAGCCGTCTAGACTACGCACCAAAACTAAAAGAGATTGAGGTAACTGATTTTCAAAAAGGCTTGGGTGTCTTCACGCCGAAGCCGGATAAGGCTGTCTCGTTCGCTGCATTGAAGGAAACGCTGAAAAAGGCGGGCTACACGCTTGATGCAGCCGACATTACGTTAAACGGAACGCTGGCAAAAGATGACAAAGGATGGGTGATTATCGTTCAAGCTTCGAGACAAAGTTTTTCTCTGGAAGGCGCGAACATCGATCGCGCTTTGGTGGGCGCCAGCGCGGGCACAGAGATTGAAATTACCGGTGGCTGGAAAACGATCGGTGCCGGAACGACGGCGCGTGAAGTGATCACGCCGTTGGCCCATAAGGCCAGTGCAATAGGGCCGCCACTCTTTCTTGATTCACAAATCCCGAACTTCGTAAAGATAGGCTACGCAAAAGAAGCAAACGCTTTAGGCGTACCTTACGAACGGTTACCATCATCCGGTGAAGCCAAACCAGCGGCGCCGATCCGCGTGACCTCGCCAGGTCTTACTGTTTATAAGGGAGGCGCGGTCACACCGCGTCTCTACCTGATAAAACAACATCTGGGTACTCTCGAAGTTAATAGGCAATTAATTAACGCAAGCGTGTCCTACACTCCAACTCCACGTCTTCAGTTAGAAGGTGAGATCCCCTTTTTACGTACCGCTTATGACAACAAAGCTACATCGGGTTCGGAATTTGGTGCTGGGAACGTTACTGCGTGGGCCAAGTATCGATTCTTCAGAAAGGTTAAGACCTATGGAGATAGACAGGCTGCCCTGCGAGTTGGTCTGGAACTACCAACTGGCAAAAAAACGGCACCAAGCTTCTCTCAAATCGCTGTTCCAGCGTTCGTGAGACAACAACTTACGCCAATCAGCGGAGGGTTGTCGCCACACTTTGAACTTGCATTTTCTCAGGCTGGTGGCCGATTTATCTTTGGCGGGAATGCTGAAGTGATTTTTCGGACCGAACGTGATGGATTTCGCATGGGTCACGAACAACGATTCAATACTGATCTGGAATATGTGTTCCCAAGCGATCCCCATAAACCAGGCGGAGAGGTGTTTCTGATTCTTGAGACCACATTCCTTCACTGGGGGACGGGTCGACTCAACGGCTTATCTGTAGCTGGAAGTAAAGCAACCGAATACTTTTTGGCGCCCGGTATTCAATACGCTGCGCATCCGCGCTTTGTCATTGAAGGTAGCTTTCAGTTTCCCGTTATTCGTAACACCGGAGCACAAGTGCTGCGAACAGATCGGAACCTGCTGCTCGGAGTTAAGTATCTGTTTTGAGCGTTGGAATGAGAAAGTTCATCCTAATCGCGCTGTTGTTTCTTTGTGGCGGGTCGACGCTGGCGCAGTCTTCAAAACCCGCTTCCGAGCAGTCTCTAAAAGACATCCAAGGCCGTCCTTTCCGCTTGTCGGATTACAAAGGTAAGGTTGTCCTTTTGAATTTCTGGGCCACCTGGTGTGCGCCGTGTCGAACGGAGATTCCTGACTTGATTAAGAAACAGAAAGAGTATCGCGATCGAGGTCTGCGAGTTATCGGCATAACGTTCCCGCCGGAGAGCAAATCTGAGGTCCAGCATTTCGTTCGAAAGCTAAGAATAAATTACCGCATCGTTATAGGAACAAAAGCAACTAAGGCTAATTTCACGCCGAGCCAGACCCTGCCGATAACCGTGGTGATAGATCGCGAGGGAAATATTCACGATGTGATCGAAGGAACTATCTATTCGGATGAGTTCGAGGAAAAAGTCAAACCGCTTCTATCTGAACCAGTTCCTAGGGGACTCGACACGGGCTTGAGTGCGATTAGCAATACCAACCATGAGAGTTCTGCGTCCATTACTGCCCGACGTCCAAAGAATCTCCGGTTTTGTGTTCCTTAATCTGGAACCGTAAGAAACTATGAATCGCCAGCAAAGCTTCGGGGCTGTTGGTTGAAATGCGGATCTGGGCGCCTAATTCGGTGTTTTCGAACTTGTATTGGATGTCATCTTTCAGCTTCTGCATCACCGGCACACCCGGCGGAACCTGATCGTGGATCAACATTGGCGCTTTGAAGTTTCCTTCGGCAAACATCTTGGCGATATGGACCAAGTGCATTCTGATCTGATCACGGCTTTCGGTGTCCTGCGCCGAGTTAGCTTCAACTTCGATTGAACCGCCGTCTGCGAGCAAGCGAAAGTGGTGCGTCGTTTTCGTATGGTCGAAGCCCATCACGTGATCGCCTCGTTCGTTCATTTTTTGTTCCTGCATGTCCGTCATGCCAGATATTGCTTGACCAGGAGGTGCTTTCTTTTCCTGTTGTTGAGCGGTAGCGATGAAACCCACCAACACTACGGTCATTATTCCAACTGCGATATTAATTGTGCGTCCTGCTCTCATTTTGATTTCCTCTCCCTTTTTCTCCCGGCCATGTTGATTGAGCCTCGGCGATGGTTGCCGAGGTCGCCATTGCGACTGGCATTGAGCGACTCGAGCAGATGTGCGCGTTGACCCGGAACCAGATGTTCCAACCGTTGGTCCCAGTCTCTGAGAACAGCACGCAATTCCTTGCGCAGTTCGGACATTTCACGCAAACGAGTCTCGATGTCCGAAAGTTTTGCTGCCGCCAGTGCCCGAACTTCCATGCATGGCGCGCCGCCACGGTCACGCACATTGAACACCGAAGCCAATTCATCCAACGTAAAGCCAACCGCTATCGCGCGCCGAATTAGTCTTACCCTTTGCAGTGCAGAAGCCGGGTATTGACGATAGTCATTTGCTTTGCGAAGCGGCTGAGCCAAGACGCCTTTCCGCTCGTAGTGGCGAAGCGTGTCAGAACTTACACCTACCAATTCAGCTAATTCACCTGAACTATAAAACTGTTTTTTGGAACTCATGCCAGTCACTCCAAGGATTGTAAAGGGTGGAATCGATTCCAGGGTCAAGCGGTTTTTCATGAGACGCTCGAACGACCTGTCTCAAGCTGAGCGAAGAACTCATTTGGAAGGCCCTTCGGATATATCGCATACCGGAAAAGTATGCTATCGGGCCGTGAGGGTTTTCATTTGGCGACTCGCTTTACAGTCTGAAGACAATCGGTCTCGCGATTAGGTTGATTTGTTTATGAACGCAATGAGTTGAGGCATCACTTGCTCGGGGGCCTCGTCCATCAACCAGTGGCCGGAACCTTTGATAACCACGCCCTGAACATTTGTATCAACCAGGCGCGCTTGCTCAATCAAAAACTGTCCCGACGCTTTTTCACCAGTAAGCACGAGCATCGGCATTGTGAGTTTGGTTTGGGCAAATTGAGCGAAGTCTTTCGCGTCTTGCTCAAATGCACGAAACACTTCAAAGCCTGCTCGCATGGCGCCCGGTTGAGCGTACGCAGCTGCATAAAAGCGTCGATCGGCTTCAGGTACGGAGTGTTTTGGATCGGCAGCGAAATCATTCCAGAAGTGCTCAAAGTAAATCCGCTCTCTTCCCGCGACTAGTTTGAGTGGCGTGACGCCGTAAAAATGAAAGTGCCAAAGGTCTCTCAATAACCAAACAGTGGTCCAATCGCCCACGCCCGGAAGAAAAGCATCCATCAACACTATTCGATCGACTTCGGTTGGGTACTGTGCTGCGTATGCATAAGCAACCATTAATCCGATGTCATGGCCCACGATAGTTTCTTTTCGAAAACCAAGCGAGATTGCGAGCGCATGTATATCCTGCGCCATCAACTTCTTGGTGTAACCGTCATTCGGTTTAGCAGACTGGCCGAATCCCCGTAGGTCTGGCGCGATCACAGTATGAGTTTTCGCAAGTTCAGGCATCAGTGGCCGCCACATGTGACTGTTCTGTGCATAACCGTGCAACAGGATGACCGGATCACCCTTCCCGGCGATCAGGTAATGAAGTTTGACTCCATTGACGGTCGCGAAACGATCCTTGATCACCTCCTGCGCCTGGACCGGAATGTAGAGTGCCAGCGCAAATACCAGAATTGCTGTGCTGCTATATAGACCACGCATAAGCGTTTTCATCGAGGCTCCCTTGTTACAAGAACAGAATTGCTTTTAAGGAATTGTAGATACATAGCGGCAAGATAGCGAATGATCGAGCCGAGCGTTGGATGGAGCAAACCTCCTCGTCGAGATAAGTGGACATGGCAATTACCACGATGGTGTTATCTCACGACGGGACTAAAGTTGTACTAAAAAAGCACTCAATCCAGTGATGTTCTCTTTAGGGAATTACTCCATAGTTATGAAGTCGCAATCTTGCGTTTTACGTTAACGACGTGCGTTCCACGGGTGGTACTGATGTTGCGAACTTAGCTGCGATGAGACCAGCGGACACGGAAAGAGCGCAACCATTTGCCTGAAGGAGCTCAAGGAATCGGGGCTTTGCTGATCTTCTTCAGACGTTGTAACGGTGTTTAATCCGAATCAAATGGAAAATGCAAAGCTAGTTAGGAAGGTTTGAATGAATCGGGAAATCAGAATTATCAGGCGCGCCGATCGAGGGATGGACCATGAGACGATGCCCACGATGGAAACTTCGGCCAGCGTGTATGAAAATGATCGTGTGAAACTCGATCCAACGACGATAATAAAGGGTTGGATCAGAGAATTCCGCCAGGCAAAGAGCGATGAAATGTTAGCTGCTCGAGCATTGATGAGTCTTCCGTTTTCTGTAATTAGTAATAGAAAGTGAAGGAAGGCAAAAATATTCTGACTGGGCTCCGATTGTGGGAGTGCGAGCTTAGTTCACATCGCGAGTTCGTGTTCGTCCTGGCTTTGCCTAAAGAAGTTAAGCTCGCACTCCGAAACTCGAATGTTAAGCCATAAGTCGTTTTGCTTGCCATAGGGAACTAAGCTGTCACTGAGCGCTGGTTACGGTTTTCTTCCTTCTCACCAGGATGATCACTACTCCGGCCACCGATAGGAGAAATGAGAACATCAAGATCAGTGCGCCGGGAATAATTCCCAGCATTGCTTCGTCCCAACTCGTTCGGCCTTCGGTGAGAACCGGTAGCAGTAGCGAAATCACAAAAACGGCGCCTCCTAGCAAGATTCCAACGATTCCCAGAATTAACACGACTTTGCCCATTCGTTTTCTCCTCGTTTGGTATTGGTAGCCAACCGGACAAACGCTAACGTCTCTCCGCTGCTGAAAGCTGTGACTCCGCAGATCGGCGCCGGTTGTTTAGTGTCTATGTTCCCGCTTCCCTGGTCCAATTTGAAGCATACTTTACACAAAAGATCCCGGCTATTGTAAGTAGCTAGCTCCGCATCCGTCGCGGAGGTGAAGAATGTGTCGGAAGACACGTTATGGAGGGCCTGCCAATTGAACAACGTCAATGGTGGTATTGGATTTCTTGTAAGTTGATTGAAGAGCCTATTGGTATATCTACTCGCAGCGTAGTGCTATCAGCGGATCGATCCTTGTCGCGCGATGTGCCGGGACGAAGCATGCGATGAAAGCAACCACAATCAACAAGGCCGCTACTGCAACAAACGTAATTGGATCTCGCTCCGTAACTCCAAACAGCAATGATGACATAACTCGGGTCAGCGCTAACGCACCGGCGAGTCCGACGACGACGCCAATCAACGCCGGCATCATTCCCTGCCGCACCACCAGCTTCAACACGTCCAGTGGTCGTGCGCCGAGCGCCATTCGTACTCCGATCTCCTGTGTTCGCTGTGCCACGGAATAAGACATGACACCGTAGATTCCCGTCGCGGCGAGGATCATCGCGAGCAGGGCAAACAGTCCAAGCAAGGTTGTGCGATAGCGCGCTCCGGCAGCCGACATTGTTACCCACTCCGTCATCGGCCTTATTGCTGCGATTGGCTGGTCCGGATCCAACGCATTCACCTCATTGCGTACGCCACCGACGAGGCTAAGCGGATCCCCTTGCGTGCGGATAACGAGATTGACTGAAATGGCCTCTCGGGTCGGCACGTACATCGTGGCGGATGGCTCACCTTGCAATGATTGATAGCGAGTGTCTCCAACGATGCCGATGATCTCATAGGGCTCGTTCCTGATACCGGTCCAGATGATCAGTCGCTTGCCCAGTGCTTCCTCGTTCGGGAAGACGCTCTCGACGAAAGCCTGATTGACGACGATCGCCTTGTCGCTTTGGCGCACTTCCTGCTCAGTAAAGTTCCGTCCCCGCTGCAAAGGGATTCGCATCGCGCTGAAGTAGTTTTTATTCACGCGGCGAAAGTCAACAAAAGCTACATCGGACGTGGCCGGACGGCCTTCGACTGCGTAAGGCATGTCCCTGGCTTCACCACTGAGTGGCAGGTCGGTAATCAAACCGACAGCTTCGACACCCGGTAAGCCGGCGACACGTGTCTCGAGTTGCGCGAAGAAGTTCGACGCCTTTTCCGGCGTATTGTATTTCTGGCGGGCCAAGTCGACGCGCAGAGTCAAAACGTTGTTCGGATCGAATCCGGGATCGACGTTTTGCAGTGCAACCAAACTCCGAATGAGGAGTCCGGCTGCGATCAACAACATCACAGCGATAGCGCTTTCGAACACGACGAGTAAACTGCGCGTGCGATTCTTCACCGTCGCTTCACTGCCACGTCGTATTCCATCTTTCAAGGCGTCGACGAGATTTTCTTTCATTGTGCGGATAGCGGGTGCCAGCCCAAATAGCAGACCCGTTGCGAGCGAAATGAGAAGAGTGAACGCCAGAACCGTAGCATCGATCTTCACGTTAGCGGTGCGCGGAATATTGTCTTCTCCGAGACTTACGAGCAGTTTGACTCCCGCCACCGCTAACAAAGCGCCAAGCACGCCACCGAAAATCGCGAGCACAAGACTCTCCGTAATCATTTGCCGGAGGATTCGTAGTCGACTGGCTCCAAGTGCCGTTCGCATCGCAATCTCTTTCTGCCTGGCAGCGGCACGGACCAGCAACAGATTTGCCACGTTGGCGCACGCGATCAGCAACACAAAACCAACAGCGCCGAACAGAATAAAGAGCATCGTTCGGCTCCCACCCACGAGTATCTCGCGCAAAGGAATGAGACGCAGGCTCCAACCTGTGTTTGAGTCGGGATATTGTTGTTCGAGTTGAGCTGCGACTAGATCGGTGTCGGCCTGCGCCTGGTCCAAAGTGACGCCTTCTTTGAGTCTTCCTATACCTCGCAGGAAACGCGCGTTTCGCATTTTCATCTCAGGATCAGCGTCGAAGTTTATCGGTACCCACAATTGCGCAGGCTGTGGCAGGACCACTTCTGCAGGCATCACGCCGAGAACTTCGTAAGCTTTGCCGTCGAGGTTGATGGTCTTGTTAACGATGTTCGGGTCGCCACCAAAGCGCGTCTGCCAAAAAGCGTGACTGAGCACGGTTACATGATCCTGACCGGTCTTTTCATTCTCGAGCGAGAAGCCACGACCGAGAGCCGGACGGACGCCAAACGTGTCGAAATAATTTCCAGTTATGGTGGATGCGTTGAGACGTTCGGGTTCACCGCTGCCGGTGAGGTTCATGGGAAGCATCATCGAGCCCGACGCGGCAAATTGTTCGAACGTTTTGTTCTGACTGCGATAGTCGAGGAAATCGGTTGGTCCAACGCTTGCCTGGGTGCTGCGGTTGCGGGTGCCATATACCGAGACGAGTCGATCGGGATCCCGATAGGGAAGCGGCTGAAGTATAACGGCATTAACTAGACTGAAGATTGCAGTGTTGGCTCCAATGCCGAGAGCGAGTGCGAGGAGTGCGATCGCCGTAAAGCCCGGGCGCTTCAACAAACTCCGCAAACTAAATCGAAAATCCTGCCAAAGGTCTTCAAGGAGTCTCACGCGTCGCATATCTCGACACTCTTCCTTTCGTTGGTCCATACCGTGCATTGCGCGTAACGCAGCGTAACGCGCCTCTTCTACCGACATGCCGGCGGCGGTATTCACCTCGATCTGCCGCTCCAGGTGGTAGCGCAGTTCCTCATCGAGCTCGGCTTCGACTTGCCCGCGGCGAAACAGTGACCGAAGCCGCAACGGCACAATGTAAAACCAGTGTTCCAAACGCATGGGCTCAGGCCTCTTTTAGCTGCACCACCAGCGAGATGGCCGTCGATAAACGATTCCAGTTGGCTGCCTCCCGCTCTAGCTCTTTCCGGCCAGTACGCGTCAACGTGTAAAACTTCGCGCGTCGGTTATTTTCGCTGGGCTTCCACTCGGCCTTGATCCAGCCCTCTTGTTCAAGCTTGTGCAGAGCTGGGTATAGCGAGCCGTCACTGACCTGCAGTGTGTCGTCAGAGACTTGTTTGAGGCGCTGACCGATCGCCCAGCCGTGAAGCGGCTCCAGGGCTAGCATCTTCAATATCAGAAGGTCCAGGGTTCCCTGGACAAGGTCTGTTGGTTTACTCATAGCTCTCCATCGGTTACCGAGGGAAGTGTACATTGCTCTCCTCTCGGTAAGCAAGGGGTAATGAGAAGATTCCGCTTCCGTGACTTTCGTCATACGCGGCCGCACGGATGGTTGACTGCGGAGCGGCGGCTTTCCCGCTTGCCGCGATCTTCGGTTGGTCGGACGTTCGAATGGCTCTGCGCTACAACACACGCCACCGATGAGGCGAAGCGGAGGGCAGTCGAAAAGGATGGCAGTTGAAAAGGAGGGCAGACGAAAAGGAGGGCAGACGAAAATTTGGTCCGTCCGATTGAACCAAGTGACGAATCGGTGACAAATGAAAAAGGCAGGGTAGCCGCCCTGCCTTAAGTCGTTGATTCTTTTGGTGGAGCAGAGGGGGATCGAACCCCTGACCTCCGCATTGCGAACGCGGCGCTCTGCCAAACTGAGCTACTGCCCCATCCAGCCCAGCATATTAGAAACCACCACTAACACTGTCAAGCTTGCCTTGTGAGTACTTGTAGGGATAGCGTTGCCGCGAGCAGTCAGTTCGGTACTCGTAGCGTCGAGTGGGTCGGACAACAAGTGGTTTGATGTTGGACAAGTACAAGGTGGGGAGTTGCCGCGAGCAGTCAGTTCGGTAACTCGTAGCATCGGGTGGTGCGGACAAGCGAGTTTGATGTTGGACAAGTACAAGGTGGGGAGTTGCCGCGAGCAGTCAGTCGGTACTCGTTGCGTCGAATGTTGTGCTGGCATGCGGGTTGACGTTGGTCAAGACAAGGTGGAGGATTGCCGTGGACGGTCAGTTCGGTAACAATCTAACCTCGAACGGTACGAAACATCACGCCGGCACACCTTGACCCGCGACACCTCCGCGCAGTGGTACTGACATCACCTTACAACGCCTCAACTTTGCGTGACACCAACCCTCTACATATTTAGAATTCCCTAACTATGCCCGACTCAAGATCGTTCTGCGCTCTAATACTACTCTTCTCAATTGCGCTCACAAGCCAACATCTGGCAATGGCTCGGCAACTGGTCCAACAATCAACTACTCCCCAAAATCCACAGCAAGTTGCCACCAAAGTGATTGGAAGCTTTCCACCCGAACCACTATTGCCGCCACTCAGTACGGCGATTAGCGATCTTCTTAGTAGTGCAGATCGATTCGGCTCAAAGGGTGATTATCAGACCGGACTCAACATACGAAGCCAGGCAATCGATCAAATTCGCGATTCCAACCTTACCGACCTTGGCTTTGCACTCCGCGGCAAATCATGGGACCTCTTTTACCTCAAACGTTACGACGAAGCACTGGATACCGCTAACCAATCTGTCGCTGCTTTCACGCGGGCCAACGATTCGATAGGTCGCGTTGGCACACTGTTTCCGTTTGCTGCTCTGTGGCTCGATGCGGGTCGCGACGCGAAAACGGCTGACGATTTGCTCACTCAGGCTTTGACTATTGCGCGCGCTGAAACCCTTCGTCCTGGATCGATGTATCGAGCGTTGCGTTCTGCCGGCCAACAGGTCCGCATAGGTAGTGTGAAGTGGGCCAGAACATTCTATAGCACCGCTCTGGAGCTCGCGCAAAAATATCCTGAGGCTGTGGAAGAAGCGGGAATTAGTTATTACGATCTGGCCGAACTCGATTTTGAAACTGGCGAACTGAAGGTCGCTGAAAGTCGATTGGAGCAGAACGTACCCCTCTGGACCAAACTGATCGAATCGGCAACATCACATTTGACTGATACGAACCGGCAGCTGCAACAGTCGAATCAGCGAGACATTTTCGTGGTCCAGGGTTTTCGAACTCAACTGGCCGATCTGGAGGGCCACCGAGCTTATTACCGCGGCGAACTAGGCCGGACCTATGTCATGTTAGGAGAAATCGCGCAGACAGATGGTCGACCAGACGTCGCGCTCCAACGCTATAACACTGCTATCCAAACACTAAACATCGATCGAGATAAGGTGAACCCTGTACTGATCAGCGAGGCCTATCAAACTCGCGGAACATTCAGAATGGAACAGGGCGAGCTTTCGATGGCCGGAGACGATCTGGATGAAGCTTTCAATGTAAGTGTTAGAAGCACATCACTACTGGAAATTACAAGAAATGAGACTGAGTTGGGCCGACTTGCTGCACAGCAGTTCAAATATTCTTCTGCCGAGAACTTCCTACGAGTTGCCCAGGAGAATCTAATCTACGATCGCCGTGATCCACGTGCATGGGCCGCAAACTGTCTTGCGATGGGCGAGACACTGACTTTAATAGGCGACAACGGACCTGCGAAAAAGTATCTCGACTTTGCTTTGGGTTTCTACGAAAAACAGCAGATGCCTTTGAAGGTTGCGGCAGCAAAACTAATTCGGGGAACGTACGCGGTAAATGAAAAAGCGGAACAAGACATGAAGGATCTTACGGACGTTCGCGACATCCTCTCGAAGTTGGCGCCCCGGAGTGTGATGATGGCGAAGGTCCTGATCAGCATCGCATTCAAGTACGGTGAGGAGCGCAGTCGAGATGCGGATCCGTTACTGAAAGAGGCAGGAGAGATCCTGAAAACCAGCGCCCCGAAGAGTATCGCTCTTGCTGTAGTGGATCATAACCTGATGGTCCCAGTCCGAGAGGCAGGCAATCTTCCGGAAGCGGAAAAGCTCGCGTATCAATCGTGGGATAATGTCAGAAAGCTCGCAAATGAATTCGCAGGCGACGAAGGTAGTGAAAACTATTCATCAAGGTTCGCAAACTATGGTGGGAGCCTGGCCTACCTTCAGGTGTTGCAGAAGAAGAACGAGGCTGCATTTATCACACTTGAACGAACCCGAGCGCGCGGGCTATTTCAGCTAATGGTCCAACGAGGCGATCTGAACAAAGAACAATGGGAAGAACACAGGGCCAGGGTCTCCAATAAATACAAATCGGAAAGTGATTTCGCGCAAGCGACAAGCGCTCGATTGGTAGCTTCTCGCAGTTTGGAAACAATGCGAAGGCAAAACGCGCCAGTTGCAGCGATCCTGCAGGCCGAATCTCGTTTCAACGCTGCTGACGGCGAATCGCACAAGGCAGAAGAACTCCTCGCGATATCCACTGTTCGTGCGGACAGCATGTGGAGAAGTCTGTTGAAAAATCCGTCCACGCAGGATGCAGCTTTAGATTTACACCAATTGCAGAAGTCTCTCGCTCCTGGAACATTGTTCATCCTTTTTGGACGCGATCGCGATTATCTGATGGTGTTTGGTGTTCGGGGAGGAAGTCCGGACGTCGTGGTTGAGACGATCGATATCAGAACCAAACTCAATGACGGTGTTTCTGCGAAGCCGAAGTCAATAGGAGACCTCATTCTGGACTTTCGTCAAAAGTTGGATGGGTCGCCGTCTGATCAAGATCTCGATCTAATTAACAAGCAAGCCGAGACTCTTTTCACCACGTTATTCCCGGGCCGATTGCGTTCGCTCGTATTGAATGCGGATCGACTGGTTATTTCACCAGAGACGATATTGTGGAGCTTGCCTTTTGCCGCACTCGTCTCCGGTAGGAGTAAAGATCAACAGCCTCAATATCTTGGTTTGTCGAAATCGATTACTTACGCTCAATCTTTGTCACTGTACCTGCGTGCCAACAATGCCGCTCCCTATCTCAAACCGTCCGACGCGCCTTCGGCAGTCGTAGTTGGTGATCCAAAATTCGATGTTGCTGCAGTTGCAACGCCAGTAGAATTACAGAATCAGGATCGGCGCGAAACAGTATGGGCCGGCTTGCGCAGTCGAAAGTTGCCGCCGGCTTCTTTGCAATACTCGCGGGGGGAAGCAACCAGTGTTAGTTGTCGTTTCAAGTCCCAACCGCTTCTCGGAATTTCGGCAACTGAGGAAGAATTGCGAAAGGAAATCGAACGGGTCGATGTGATTCATCTGGCGAGCCATTCAGTGGTTCCCGATCGCAGCGCAATGGATTCGGGCATCCTGTTGACTCCCCCGTCCAACGATCCGCCTGCCGGACAAACTGACAACGATGGCGCACTACAAGCGTGGGAGGTATTCAGTCAATTGCAACTTCGCGCCGAGCTGGTCGTGTTGTCGGCATGTGACACGGCACTTGGTAGAAGTGTTCGGGGAGAGGGAATTGTTGGACTCGCCAGAGCTTTTCAGTACGCGGGTGCTCGATCTGTTGTTGCAACTCAATGGAAAGTGAGCGATGAAAGCACTAATTCGTTCATGGTCGCCTTCTACGACGCACTCCTTGCTGGAAAGAGCAAAGATGACGCGTTGCGAGTAGCCATGACGACTGTGGCGGCCAATAGGGCAACGGCAAATCCTCATCACTGGGCTGCATTCACGCTGACCGGAGCTTCAAATTCAAACTTGCACGCAGCAGCAATCGGAAAGTGTGAGTAGTATCACTCCCGTTTAGCACTGACTGGTACCGGGCGGCACGGCGCGTCGCTAATTGCTCGAAAAGCTTCGGCAGCTCTCGCATTCAATTCTTCGCTGTCGGGAGCAAATCTCAAAGCCACATCGTATTCCGTAGCGACCTCCGAGTACATCTTTCGACTCTTGAATGAAGCAATGCGGCAAAGGGAGAGCATCTCTTCACGAGTACTTTGCTCACAGTCGTCCAATTCTTTCGCAAGAGTCTGTTCCTCGACCTTCGTAAGTAGCGAGAAGACGATGCTATTTTTCTGCCCCTTGCTATCTTCAAGCACCAGCGTGAATGGCCCAGTTTCACCTTTATCTCTGTATTCCCTCAAACGCATGCGCAAGTCGTCACTGACAAGCTGACCCAACTCACCTTTTATGTCGTCTGCGAACCAGAACGGTCTATTAGCTCCGTGGATTGTTAAGGACAATGTCGAGCCAACCGCTGCGGCTGACCACCGAATTACTATTTTATCCGCAGCAACTCGCGACTGATTTGCAGGCGAACAGAAAGGACCAGAATCGCCACGTACTGGTCCAGCACGAGCGGTCCCAGAAACTTTGATCCCTCGTCCACTTCCATCGGTGCGGGGAATTGATGGCGCTCTAATCACCTGACAGCCGTCATCTGAAGCAATGCTGAATGTTGCTCCTTGTGTCTTGGTACTGCCACTCAACTCGAACATCATCGTCCCGGTAAAGCATTGGTACATCTCTCCAACATTGACCTTCGCCAACTTGTCTTTCTTTGGATCGAGAAGCACTGGTGAGGCATCTCCGATTTGCCGATAACAGTTATTGCCAATCGATTTGATCAGGCCTGCATACTGTCCTTTAGCGCTGTCGTTGATCTGCCTGCAGATGAGACGTTTGGGAGGTGTTTGTTGCTGATCGGTAACGGTAGAGGAGCCATTGGTAGTAGCGGAGCGCGTGGTTACTAGAACCATAGTCGCGCAACCTAAGATTAGCGATGCCGTTAGAACTCTCATCGTTGTGATTCCTGGTCTCAAGGTATTGTTCCGGGTGTGTTGCGTCCTATCAATTGGCGCAACCATTGAGCAGCACTTCTTAAGTAACCTTCGATCGTGGGATGTAATGCTGTCACGATCGCTACCATCAGGAACCCGTCCCACATCAAACGAGTTGTACTGACAAGATAAGTGCCGCATAAAAAAATTAGCAAGGCGGCGATCTTGGTTCCGATGGACTCAATCCTATGGGCCGAGATGTGCACTCCAGGTTTCTGTGCGTAAGCCAGGCGCAAACCGAAGATCAAAAGAACTATAGGAACGTAGAAGATAGCATCCAGTACAAATTCACCTTTTTTAGTCGGCTGGGCCAGCATCCCACGAATCAATGTATCCAAAGCACTGGCGTGCCAGTAGACTCCGGCAACCTGTCTTACATCACCAGGTACAATGAATTTATCGATCGATTCAACAGAGTCTGTGTAGCCCAATAGCACAAGCTTGTTGGACAGCTCCGTACCATGCGTAGTGATCTTGCCACCTTCGTAACGGGCGGTTGTTTCCTCAAGATGTTTCAGAGAACTGAAGTCAACCAGGAACTTCTCAATCGTAATTCCATCGCCGGCTTCCGTCCTTTGTATTATTGGAAAAACACTGCCAGGCAAGTGTTCAAGAAAACGCTGGGTCCACGACATCACTTTTGGTTTGTGCTTTGACAGGGCAAACGACAGTGAATCGAGTGCAACACCATTTTCGTGAATAATCTGACGGGTCATCGATTTTCGCACCCCGTCAGCCGGTCCCTCTTGGTGTTCCTCCCCGGCGTTTTCTACTGGCAATGTAATTGTCGCAGCCAGCTTCGAGTAATCCGCAAAACCAAGCCACTGTTCGGGTGAATCATCTTGAGTTCGATAAACGCCGAGATAGATTGGTCTGGTCTGTTCAAGGCAAAAATCAAAAAACGGTGGGCCACCACGATCGGTGAACTGTATTTGATCCTCATTAAGTTGTTTCTGTTGGGCAAGCTCTTCTTCATTGACTGGAGGACATCGAATGTGTTTACCCGGTGAAAAATCTGCGTCAATCCCAAGAGCTGTAGGGTTCTCTTTCATTACAGCTGTGACAGCATCTTTGAGGGCTTGACGTGGAGAGAGTATCGAACCGTCGGTTTGAACCTTAGCGCAGGGTTCAAGCGTTCCGATATCGACTACTACAATCTGGGGTTCGTCTTTTCTTCCGGCACTCAACCAAATTTGAGAGACGTCGTAGGTCGCCTGTTTGATATGCTCGCCAACAACGCTGTGATCGACGAAGTGTTCTTTGGCCAAAACCAGCAGCACGAAAAAGCAAAGGGCCCAACACAGATCGAGGATGATATGAAGTTTGCCTGAACCATGCTGCGGTTTTCCGTGAACAGGCTGCGGACGAGCTCGCTTTTTATGCTTTTTCTTGCGTCGCATGATGCCGTGAACACTGTCGGGATGTACGGCAGGAGTGTTGCAACCGCGTTAGGTTATCTGCCGGACACTATTCTCAATCGCTTCTTGAAGACGTGCAAGGTTTTTCCCGCCACCCTGGGCCATATCAGGTTTACCACCGCCGCGACCCTCCAACATTTCACAGGCTTCACGCATCAGCGAGTTCATATCGCCTGGCGCATCTGCTGAACGAGCAAATACGAGCCGTGCGGTATCTTTATCGTGGGAACCTAATAATGCAATCGTATTTGGATGTCTGATTAACGCGTGGGCCAACCTCTTCAATGCTTCTGCGTCGCGCTTCTCGAAGACACGACCAACTATTCGAGCTCCTTCTGATTGAATTTCGCTCAACAGACTCTCCGCCTCGACTTCAGCAGCGATGTCCTCCAAAACTCGTACGCGCTTCTGTAGCTCCTTATTCTCCTCGACCATCGTTGCTGCAAGTTGCGGCGCATCCTCGCGACTCGTGCTGAACAGAGATGCGAGTGCTCTCGCACTGGCATTTGCTCTGCGATAATCGGCGAGGGCACGAGTGCCGGCGACGAATTCAATTCTTGTCAAACCCTTTGCGCGTTCCCATGACCGAACTGCAATCATGCCAACCTCGCCTGTTCGACAAGCATGAGTTCCACCACACGGAGTTAAATCAAAACCCTCGATCTCGATCAATCGGAGCTCACCCGTTCGTGAAGATTCTTTGCGTAATGGCAAGTCAGCGGCCGCTTCACTGGTAACATTTCGAATCGTAATGGTTCGATCTTCCCAGACAACATTGTTTGCAAGTTCAACGGCGCGCTCGATAGTCTCAGAGGTTGGATTATTGAGTTCGACGTCGATTTCGCAGGACTGGTTCAACACCCTAAAACTTTTAGTTGGTGCGTTAAAGAGTTTTAGAAAAGCTTGTGACAAGATATGTTGTCCAGTGTGCTGCTGAATGTGATCAAGGCGACGCGCCCAGTCGATACGTCCTTTTACAGTACTACCTCTCTCCGGCGTCGTACCCTGCACGACATGCAGTACCCCCTGGTCGCCGTCATCGATGCACTCAACGACTCGCTGCGAATTCAATGTCCCTGTGTCGCTTGGTTGTCCGCCGCCAGTGGGATAGAACGCAGTACGGTCCAAGACTACTGCGGTCCAACCGCTCACGCGCTCAGTTATATCTAGGACGGTGGCTTCAAACTCGATAAGGTGTGAATCGGAATAGTAAAGACGTTCGGTTGACATGTCGGTATAGATTTTCGTCCTTTGTTACATTAATAAATTAAACTTCAATCGGCAGCAAGTCCATCGCCGTTAAAGGTGGTCGGTTGGTTTGAATTGCTTTCTTTCAACTTTAGTGCTGCGCTGAGAGTTGAAACTGATCCGTACCGACGTTGAGGGATTGCAACTCAGACTTTTGACAGTCGGTTTGTCCAACGAACATAATTCGCAGCGCTTCCGTTCTAAACCAGAACCATCTATTCCGATCTGGAGATCCTGAATGAGTCATCGCCCACGTACCCTGGTCCTCTGCACGTTTGTTTTGCTCCTTATATCTCTGAGCGGAACTGTAACGGCCCAAACCTCGCCACTCAAGTCCATCACCTATCGTCTTTCAATGACACGTCCGAATTCGCATTTGTTTGAGGTATCGATTGAGATCGAGGTACCCGAACTGTTGAAAGACAAGCCGGTCGAGCTGCAAATGCCCAAGTGGTCACCCGGTCGATACGCGGTCTTTGATTTTGCTAAAAATGTTCAGGAATTTCAGGCAGTCGCAGGCATTTGTCCGGTAGGAGCCAAATGCAAGATGTCGCCGCTCTCGGTTACCCGCGTTGATGATCAGACGTGGAGTCTCGCGACGAACGGGGGCACAAGCTTGACTGTTTTCTATAAAGTTTTTGGCAATGATCTCTCAGGGACTTTTTCACAACTCGATTCCCGTCACGCGAATTACAACGGTGGATCAATCTTCATGTACGTGGTCGGCCATAAGCCTGATCCGGTAAAGCTCGTTATCGATGCGCCGGTTGGTTGGAGAATTGTTAACGGTCGCACCGAACGCGATAGTCAGAACGAATGGCAGTTTCCCAATTGGGACGTAATGATCGACACGCCCACTGAAATCGGGCCGGATTGGACCAAGGACGACTTTGAAGTCGATGGCAAGAAGTACCACGTTGTTGTCCATTCATTTGGAGCAGAGGGAGGCAAGCGTCCAGCGCTTGTGAAGGACATCGAGAAGATCGTCCGTGCTGAAACTGCCATGTGGGGACCACCTGAGTTTGACGAATATACGTTTTTGATTCATTTTGCCGCTGACGATCATTCCGGTGATGGAATGGAACATCTGACCTCCACTCAGATTATTGAATCGGGTGCATTGAGCGACACTGGCATGTATGACGATACGCTGGGAACTGTTGCGCACGAGTTTTTTCATGTTTGGAACGTGAAACGGCTACGACCTAGCGAGCTTGGACCATGGGACTTCACAAAACCAGTGAGCACTCATGGTCTTTGGGTGGCTGAAGGTTTCACCAATTACTATGGACACTTAATGCTCCGCCGTGCGGGGATTTGGGACGACCAGAGATTTCTGCGTCGTGAAGGTGGAACGATTAGTGGAATCGAGAATTCGCAAGGAAGTCATTTAATGAGTGCTGAAGAGTCATCGCTTTCTGCACCTTTCATTGATGATGCACCACACTCTCAACTGACAAATTTGGAAAACGCATCGATTAGTTATTACCCAAAAGGTGAATTGATCGGCATGACCCTGGATCTGTTGCTTCGAGGACGAACGAAAGGGAAGTCGTCTCTGGACGAACTAATGCGCCAAATGTACGAACAGTTTTATTTGAAGAGTCCAAACAATAGTTACTACTTGAAAGGTCGCGGTTATCACACATCGGACGTTCAAACAGTCGCAGGTCAACTTATGGGGTCAGATCTCTCTGATTTCTTCAACCGTTACATTCGTGGGGTTGAGGTCTTGCCTTATGACGAAGCTTTCGGTTATGTGGGATTGAGATTGGTAAAGAATCAGGCAAAAGAACCCTTCAATGCGGGGCTGGCGGTGCAGTTTGATAACCCGCGAGCGCCAATGATCGAGAACGTGCGTAATAACTCCCCTGCGGAAGATGCAGGATTACAGAGTGGTGACGAGATCGTTGATTTAGCAGGTAAGAGTGTGAGCCGTTCGACCTGGCTTGGAACGCTCGCGCGGTACAAGACCGGGCAAAGTGTGCCAATCACGGTCAAGCGCGATCGCAAAACTATCAAGGCGAATCTCGTTCTGGGTGAGCCGGAACGTTTCGAATATCGGATTGAGGAACGTAGTGACGCAACTGCTGAACAGAAAGCACTACGAGCGGCGTGGTTAAATGGAAAGTGAGGAAAAGAATCATCGGTCAATGGACATTTGCCATTGATCAATTATCAATTAGTTATCCCTTTAGTCGCATCACCGCGATCACTATTCAAGCTCTTCTGTCGGAGCGCGTTCGTCCTCGTGCGCTAACTCGCCCAACATTCATGGAAAGAGAAAATCATTCGTCAATAGTGACCAATGATTTTCTTCCGCACATGCCCTCTCTCACCATACAAGCGCTAGTAATTCTCTACCTGGAATGTTGGGTAACTTAACGCACGAGGACGTACGCGCTCCGACAGAAGAGCTTGAATGGTGATCGCGATGATGCGACTAAAGGGTAGCAAGCACTAAGGAACGATAACTTCAATTGATTCGGGGGCGATTTCGAATCTCATCGGCAGTTGACCTATCAACTCGCCATCAACTTGTACTGGCGCATCTCCCAGAGCTCTCACCGTCTTCGCTTTCACGAAACGAACTCCAGGTTTGTCCTGGGGCATTCCGCTGCGCACCGCGTAAGAGAGTAGTCGCAGATACCTCACTCGACTGAACGTCTCAATAATACAAACCTCGAATTCAGGTTCGTCGATTCGAGCGCGAGGCGTAATTGCCAAATCACCACCATACGTCGCTGCGTTACCAATAGCTGCGTAGGTTCCTGTGTAGGTATGTTCGTCGATTACAAGCGAAAATGGTTTTGGGTTCCAGGTGGCGAGATGACTCAAACCTGAAATCCAAAAAGCACCTTTGCCAATGCGCTTTTTGAGCGCTGGTTGTACGCGTCGTACAACGGAAGCGTCGAGTCCGATACCGGCCATCAACACAAAGTAGCGTCGTTCATTTGACGTCTCATCGATTGCGATACCGAAATGAATGCGACGTGAGTTTCCGCGAGCAACGACGTCCAGAGCGCTACTGGCGTCCAAGGGCAGTTCTAACTCCCTTGCCAAAACGTTCGCCGTGCCGCGCGGTAGGATGGCTAGTCGAGCGTTCGTGCCAGCAAGCCCTTGAATCGCTTCGTTGATTGTTCCATCGCCACCAGCGACAATCACGTCGGTACTACCGTTATTGGCGACCTGGGCGGCTATTCTTGCTGCATCTCCTGGTCCAGTCGTCAGTCTCAAGTCGACTTCGACACCGAGTGATTCAAGATAAGCGGCTAACTCCTGAATGGGTGTTGCTCTTCTAGAAGAGTAGCGACCCGTCTTCGGGTTGGATATCAGGACTGCTTTTCGTTTGGGCATTGAATTACTGCTAACGGCAACTCCGGTGCCGAGTACAAGTAGCGCAAGGTTCGTTTAAGGAATGATACACCCTGTTGGCCAGTTCGATTACTTGAAGACACATGTCGGATAAATACGTCAGCACCGAAAGCCGATTCCGTCACAACGAGAGCTATGGTGCTAATGTCGATCTATCTCATCGGGTTCGTTCTGCTTGGTATCAATCCTCACGATAGGTGATATCTGAGACGCCCAGTGGGACATGTTCTTGGCGCTGTTAGGTGTGGTTGTCACCCTGGCGATCTTTGGGCGCTGGCACGAACGCCAACTGGGCCAGGGGGCGTTAATATTATAAGGCCACGGGCTTGCCCCGTGGTTGTTACGCTCGTTGCTACAAAAGGACTTAATTTTCCTTCCAGCGCGCTTGCGCGCAGAGAAGTAAAGGCAAGGATTCGATGACTAGCAACAAGCGTTAAGACCACTGGACAAGCCAGTGGCCTCAAGTAGGATGGCTACTCCAACCGATAGTTTGGCGCTTCCTTGGTAATGATCACGTCGTGGACGTGTGACTCTTTCAGTCCCGCTGATGTGATACGGAGGAATCGTGTGTTCTCCTGAAACTCCGGAATGTTATGACAACCCGTGTATCCCATTCCGGAACGTAGACCACCCACTAGTTGCGTCACCATATCTGCGAGTGTTCCCTTGTAAGGTACGCGACCTTCAATACCTTCGGGTACAAGTTTCGCCTCCACTTCAGTCGGGTCCTGCGAGTATCGATCGCGAGATCCTTCACGCATCGCACCGATTGAACCCATCCCGCGATATGACTTAAAAGAACGTCCCTGGAATAGAATTACTTCGCCCGGAGCTTCTTCCGTGCCAGCGAATAGTGAACCAATCATCACCACGTCGGCTCCCGCAGCAATCGCTTTTGCTACATCGCCTGAAAACTTCACACCGCCATCTGATATCACTGGTACCCCAGAACCCTTGGTGGCTTTGACGCAAGTCGATATCGCAGTGATCTGTGGCACGCCTGCTCCAGTTACCACTCGCGTCGTGCAAATGGATCCTGGGCCAATACCAACTTTAATGGCATCAACTCCCGCACTCACCAATTCACTCGCACCTTCACCAGTTCCAACATTCCCCGCAATAAGATCTGTGTTTGGATGACGACGCTTGATTTCTCTTACCGCGTCGATCACGCGCGACGAGTGTCCGTGAGCCGTGTCAATCACCAGGCAGTCAACCCGTGTTCTAACCAACTCGTCTGCGCGTTCAAGATAATCACCAGTTGCGCCTATCGCGGCAGCGACACGCAAGCGTCCCAGATCATCTTTTGCTGCCGTTGGGTATTTGATTGCCTTCTGAATGTCCTTAACCGTGATGAGACCTTTGATGTGCTTGTCGTCATCAACAACGAGAAGTTTCTCGATACGATGTTTTTGTAGTACTGCCTTGGCTTGTTCCAACGTTGTACCAACGGGAACTGTGACGAGCGGTTGCTTTGTCATCACGTCTGAAACGGGAATATCAAACCTCGTTTCAAATCTCAGATCACGATTGGTGATGATCCCAACGAGGTGTCCATCTTCGTCGACTACTGGGACACCACTGATATGAAATCTCTCCATCACCAGCAGCGCCTCACGCACAGGCCGATCTGGTCGAATCGTTACGGGATCAACGATCATCCCCGACTCCGAGCGTTTTACTTTGTCAACTTCTTCAGCCTGCCGTTCAACAGACATATTCTTGTGGATGACACCGATTCCACCTTGTTGAGCCAGAGCGATTGCAAGCGATGCCTCAGTGACGGTATCCATTGCTGCTGAGCAGAGAGGTATTTGAAGACGGATGTTTCTAGTGAACTGAGTCGAAGTGTCAGTCTCGTATGGGAGAACATCGGACCGAGCGGGTATGAGGAGGACATCATCAAAGGTCAAACCTTCTAATACTTCTGTAGTAATCATTTGGGTATCAATAACTCCTTATGAAACTCTGAACGAGTCGTTGCTCTAATAGCACACTGCCCGCCTTTTGAGCGGGCAGTTAATCTCTAATTGATGGAGCCAGACGCACTTTGAAGCGTTGCGCCTGAAAGCACAGATAAATTGATTTGCGAGACTTATTGTCGTACTGCCTAATTGTCAGTTTTCCGTAACCCAAAACTGTTCGGTAACGTTTGCTGTCTATTATATAGCGCAGCATGGTTCTGGTTCATAGCGACCGCAGGCTGATTCTTTGTCGGCATTCCCGCGGCGCGTTTCTGAAACCAATGAAGGGCCGCGAGCGCTGCTGCCGTAAGTAGTGCAAGCATTAGTACTGCAAGCACAACTGTCAGAACTGGAGAACGGGTAGCTGGAGTTTCAGTGTAAACCTTTGAGTGCAGCGGCGTGGTATTAACATCATCCATTGACTCGCCGTGCTCACGCAAGTAACGCATGTAGCCTTCGATCGCCTCTCGCTCGTCGAATCCGACACACTTGGCGTAGGCCTTAATGAAGCTACGAGTAAAAACGCCCCCCGGAAGGCGTTTGTAATCATTCGATTCAATCGCTTCCAGATAGTGGACCGAAATCCGAGTCTGGTCGCAGATCTCTCGAAGCGGAATGCCTCGCTGCTCGCGCGCGAGTCGCAATTGTTCGCCAATACTCGCTGCCATGTCCAATCGCTCGATTCCTGGCGTTGGCTTGGTTGGACTAACTCGGTGCGGCGCCGGTTGGAGGCACATCGCACGAGGAACTTACTTGCACCACCCAGTGTCGTTTCGCTGCTTGTCCGAAAACCCACAACTCACGCTTTTACCGCAATATAGCTTGCGGTGCTAAACGCTGTCAAACTTTTGTATCTAAAAAGGTAAGCGTCTCTTGATTCTTCCTGCTCAGGGTGGTACGTTGAGGCCAACAGTGACCCGATACAGTCGCTTTTAATCTCTACAATCTGCAAAGTGAGGACAAAAGAGATGCCCTTAGAAGCTCTCGGAATGGTTGAGACCAAAGGATTCGTGGGCGCAGTCGAAGCCGCCGATGCCATGGTCAAAGCAGCTAACGTGCAGCTGCTCGGCAAAGAGTACATCGGTGCCGGCTACGTAACGATCTTTGTTCGCGGTGATGTTGGTGCGGTTAAGGCAGCGACTGATGCTGGAGCAGCGGCGGCAAGAAGAGTTGGTGAACTCATTAGTGTTCATGTTATTCCCAGACCGCACGCTGAAGTAGAACGCGTACTTCCGGTTAATGGTGCGACTGGTTTGAGTCCGGACGAGAAATCGTTGCAGGGCGGCGGTGCTCGCGGACAACTTAGTGAAGGCGAGGGAGGACGATCGCTGGGTGCTGGGACGCGTGAAGGAAACAAAGAACGAGCGAGATAGCTCGAGTCAGTTGTCCTTAGTTAATTGTCAGTTGTACTAACGTCAACGGACAACCGACAACTGACGCTCGGAGGCGTTATGTCAGTCGATAAAGATCTAGTTTCCGTACAACAGGCGCGAGATTTAGTTGAGGCCGCTCATCGCGCGCAAGCAGAGTTGGCCCAGTTTGACCAGGGGAAAATAGATCGCATTTGCGATGCGATGGCCAGGGCCGCTCTGACGGAGTCTGCTCGCCTGGGTGCGATGGCTGTTGAGGAAACGGGTTACGGAGTTCCCGACGACAAGAGAGAAAAGAATCGTTTCGCGGCTGAGGATGTTTGGAATTACTTCCGAGGTCTAAGAACAAAGGGAATTGTATCGGAGTCTAAAGATGTTGTAGAGATTGCCAGCCCTCGAGGTGTTGTTGCCGGCATTATTCCCTCAACAAATCCAACTTCTACGGCGATTTTCAAAATTCTTATCGCCATCAAGTCGCGCAACACGGTAGTCCTTTCACCTCACCCATCGGCCGCTAAGTGCATCAACGAAACTGCAAAAGTAATGCGCGAAGCTGGTATTAAAGAAGGACTTCCCGCCGATGCGATTGGGTGTATGACGACTGCCACAATCGAAGGCACTGAAACCTTGATGAAGCACAAGCAGACGGCCGTGATCCTTGCGACTGGTGGAATTGGCCTGGTTCGTGCCGCGTACTCTTCAGGGAAACCCGCATTCGGAGTTGGACCAGGTAATGTTCCAGTCTGTATAGAACGAACAGCTGATGTGCCAAAAGCTGTGCAGGACATATTAACTGGTAAGTGCTTCGATAACGGCACGATTTGCGCATCTGAACAAGCTGTGGTTTGCGATGCCCCGATTGAACAGGCTGTCAGGGAGCAGTTCAAGGCACAGGGGGCTTACTTTCTTTCGGCGGCTGAAGCGGAACAAGTCGGCAAAGTAGTTGCCACTCCGCAACGCTCTTTGAACCCAGGAATTGTTGGAAAGTCAGTTGAGGTGATCGCGAAGCTGGCTGGGATTAGTGTTCCGGCTGATACTCGATGCTTGATCGCTGATGTCGCCGGTGTCGGTCGCGACTATCCACTTTCAATGGAGAAGCTGTCTCCAATTCTCGCATTTTATGTGCTCGATGGTTTGAGCAATTGTGTGGAGCGGAGTAAGGAGATTCTGCATTACGGTGGTATGGGCCACACGGCCGGCATTCATACGCGTTCGCGCGAGGCTGCGGTCCAGTTCGGAGCGGAAATGCCTGCCTCGCGAATTACAGTTAATACCCCTACAACTCATGGTGCGATCGGGTTCTCGACTGCGTTGCCGCCATCGATGACTCTCGGTTGTGGTTCGTGGGGAGGAAACGTCACTTCCGATAATGTTGGTCCATTGCATTTAATGGATATCAAACGCGTAGCTTTTGAAACGCGTCCCGTGAAGAGCAGCCGGCCGGCGATTGCGTCTCAGTCAGTCACGAGATCGGCAGCGCCAGCAAGAGTGGCTGAAGTAGCAGGGGGAAAGATCAATCGTGACGAAATCGCTGCGATAGTCGATCGATTCCTTGCCGGTAAACGAGTTGAGCAGCCGCAAGCCTCAACGCCACTACCCAGGCCTCCAGTTGAGGTTGAGGCAGGGAGTATGTATTCGGGACCGGCCAGCACGACAGTAGATGCTTCGAGTTCTAGTGGAAATGGCGCCAGACGAAATGATGCTCGGCGAAATGAGGAGCCCCCACGACCTGCCAACAATCAGCCTGCAAATGGTGCGAAGGCAGTTGAGTTTGTCAGCGAAGACGACGTTCGTCGCGCAATACAAAAAGGCGAAAAGATCTATATAACAGCTAAGACGATCATCACTCCTGCGGCTCGTGACATAGGTGAGCCGGCAGAAGTGTTTGCAAAGGTGTAGGTTTTTGGTCTTTGATCTTAGGTTTTCGATCTCTTGGTGTCTTGGACTAACGTAGGATCAAAGCTCAAAAACCAAATCTCAAAGCTCAAATACAAAGCCAAAGTACAAAGTACAAAGTACATAACCTAAGACCCAAAACCTCCTTAAACCATGTTTCTAGCCAAAGTAGTAGGCACAGTTTGGTCCACCAAAAAGAGCCCCGACCTTGAGGGCGTTCGTTTTTTGATTGTGCATCCTTACGATCTCGACAAAGAACCGACGCGAAATATTGTTGTCGTGGCAGATCGTCTCGGCGCAGGAACAGGTGAAATGGTTATGTGCGCCTACGGCAAAGCAGCGCGTTCGGCAATTGGCGACCAGGATATGTCGATTGAAGCTGCTGTCGTCGGCATTGTTGATCGAGTTGAAATTAACGAGACTTTCTCAGATGAGATGCGAGAAGCTGCGAAGAAACTTGCACAGGAAAACGGTCGAGCTTGAATCCATTTAACAACTTCCTTAAATCAAATTGAGACTCCTCCATATCTACTCAAGCCACCAGTAACCAGTCAACTTTCCCATGGCTAATGAAGATTTGATTTATCGCATCACTCGATCGATTTACGATCGGTTGGGTAGTGAGGCAAATGAGCAATTGGTTGAACAGCTGGTCACTGACATTTACCGCGAGGTCCAGGATACAGTCACAACTTCCTCGCCTCTTTCAACCTCATCGAGTCGGACTCTCAGCCAGTCTGCCGCCAGCCAGGGTTCGTCTGATCGCATGATCATTTCGGTCTTCGGCTTGGACCATCCTGGCATTGTTGCTGGCGTTTCTCAGATACTGGCAGAAGCAGCGTGCAGTATTGTTGATATCAATCAAACTGTTGTTCAGGGAAAGTTTGCGATGGTCATAATTGGCGACACGTCGCGTGCCCGTGAGAGTACAGCAGATCTAAAAGAACGTTTGCGTAAAGCGGGTGAGAAACTTGGTGTGCGGATTTACGCTCAACGTGAAGACCTCTTTAACGCAATGCATCGGATTTGAGATTTGAACTTTGTACTTTGTGCTTTGTACTTAGTTTTCGAAACTGAACAGGCTTGGTTTACTAAGCACAAAGCACAAAGTACAGATTTCAGATTTGAAACCAAAAGCAAATGCCTGACCCGGAAATCGCTCGACGTTGTTCAGCCTGTGGAGCGGCCATTCGCCAGCGAGCACAGTTCTGTCCGCAATGCGGTGAGGCTTTGCTGGTGAGGTCAGACCCTGCGATAGATTCTCGCGAGACCGCAAACGAAGAACCCGAAGCAAAACCCACTGACGGCGATCCGCCCGAGCCAACACATGCGTTGGACACTCCAGATTTATCACAAACAATTCCATTGAGAGCTGAGCTGCTACCGACGGAACGTCTTGATGGGCAGCTTCCCGAGGAAGCAGATAATTCAAAGACACTTCCTCTCCGTTCTGATGCAATCCCAATTGAGCTGACCGATCGTACGGTAGCGGACCAGCCCGTTCCCGACTATTTGAAGACCTTGCCGATTGATGCCGTACTTCCATCGGACCTCGCTGATTTGTCGCAAACGATGCCACTAAGCGCAAGCGTATTACCAACTGAACCGTTGCGATCAAACGAGCCGCCGCCGGTGTTGGCGGCCACGAATGTTCAGAATCAAAGAATCCCTGTTCAACGAGCGGAAAGTCTGGCCGAACGGGTTGGCAAGATCAAAAAGGTTTCGAGCGTGGTTTTGGACCAGGCCGCATACGACCCTAGTCTCCGATTTGTCTTGGTTGCAGGAGCGCTCTTTATACTGTTCTTATTCTTGCTCATACTAAGCAAGCTGCTTGGATAATCTCGCTGGCCTGGACTCATACTTATAACCTCTTATGGAATACAGTCAGACGGAAATCCTTCAAACTGTCGCAATGACGGAGATGGAGCATCTCGACGTGCGTACGGTTACGTTAGGCCTCAGTCTGCGGGATTGCAGCAGCGAATCGATGTCGTCAGTAGCAGATCGGGCAGCGGCGAAAATTCATTCGGTTGCGGATCGTTTAGTACAGACCGTCGATGAGATTGGCGCAGAGTTTGGGATCAGGATTGCCAACAAGCGAATAGCCGTGACGCCGATTTCGATGATCACTGAAGGAGCCCGCGGGGACTTAGTGGAACTTGCCCGTGCAATAGACAAAGCTGCGGGTCAGGTGGGCGTAGACTTTATCGGTGGTTATTCGGCCCTGGTCCAAAAGGGAGCCACTAACTCCGAACGGGAGTTTCTCGACTCCATTCCGGCCGCCCTCGCTAGTACGCAGCGTCTCTGCTCATCTGTGAACGCGGCGACAACAAGAGCGGGGATCAACATGGACGCAGTCGCTCATGTTGGTCGAATTATCAAAGACGCAGCCGCACGCACAAGCGATCAATCCGGGCTGGCTTGCGCAAAATTCGTTTGCTTCGCAAATGCAGTTGAAGACAATCCATTCATGGCCGGCGCCTTTCACGGAGTCGGCGAGCCCGAGGCGGTAATAAACGTTGGTGTCTCCGGTCCAGGTGTGGTGCATTACGCAGTTCGAAATGCTGGCAAGGACTTACCGCTTCAGGATCTGGCGGAGATAATCAAAAAACTCTCTTTCAAGCTCGCGCGTGCAGGGGAACTCGTGGGCCGCGAAGCTGCGCGTCGACTTGGAATACCTTTTGGGATCATTGACCTTTCGCTGGCACCCACTCCGGTACCAGGAGATTCTGTGGCGAACATCATCGAATCGATGGGATTCGAACGCGCTGGGACGCATGGAACGACAGCTGCGCTTGCATTGCTCACTGACGCGGTTAAGAAGGGCGGGGCCATGGCTAGTGGTTCAGTTGGCGGTATGAGCGGCGCGTTCATCCCCGTTTCGGAAGATGCCGGGATGATCGAGGCTGCACAAATGGGTGCGCTCTCACTCGATAAACTGGAAGCGTGGACCAGTGTCTGTTCAGTCGGAATTGATATGGTCGCGGTTCCGGGTGCGACGAGTGCCGAAACGATTTCTGCGATCATTGCAGACGAGATGGCCATTGGCGTAATGAACAACAAGACCACTGCGGTTCGCATTATTCCGGTGCCCGGTCGCAATGTCGGCGACATGGTTGAATTTGGCGGGTTACTTGGAAGCGCCCCGATCATGGCGGTGAATCAATACTCGTCGTCTGGATTCATCCGACGTGGGGGAAGGATCCCGGCTCCAATTCATTCGTTGCGAAACTAATTGATCTAACGGACGACATGTTCAATGGTAGGATATTGACAACGCGAGGTACCTTTAATGCCAGAAGCTCTGGGAATGGTTGAGTGTCGCGGTCTCGTGGCAATGATTGAAGCCGCAGACGCAATGGTTAAGTCAGCGAACGTCAGGCTGGTGGGTTGGGAAAAGATCGATGCCGGTTTGGTGACGGCTATCGTCAGAGGAGACGTTGCGGCCGTCAAAAGTGCTGTTGATGCAGGTGCTGCTGCGGGTAAACGAGTCGGCGAGGTTGTGGCGACGCACGTCATTGCGCAACCACACGAAGATGTAGATTTAGGATTGCCCGTTCTTCACACGGGAACTACAACCAGAAAAAAGATCAGCGGGTCAGTAAAGGCCAAGGGCTGATCTCTTGCTCCATTTCAGGAGGACATGCGCGCTCCCGTCCACCGATCTCCAATCAAGCAAGCCTCACTAGTTCTAATAGCCCTTCTCTCTTTTGTTACTTGCGTCTGCGCGCAGAAGCCATTTGTGACTGATGACGCTGATGTAACTCCAAAAAGACATTTCCATTTTCAGTTCAGTAACCACTTTGACGAACTGCAAAGATCGGCTTTTCCTAGTCTTAAACAAAACACTGCTGACTTCGAACTCGACTACGGACTGTTTGACGGAGTTGAGATTGGTGTCGAGACTCCGCTGATCACCATCATCAACGACAGAGTGCAGGAAGTTCGTAGCGTTACTGGAAATGGCGACACCAACCTGTCGTTGAAATATTACTTCTTAACCGAGAAAGAGAAATCTCGTCGTCCGGCGCTGGCGATCTCCTTTAATCTTGAAGTTCCCACAGGAAGTGTCAAAAGACAATTGGGGTCAGGACTAGCAGATTTTTATCTGAACGGCATTGTGCAAAAGTCTCTAACTTCGAATACGAAACTACGGCTCAATGGAGGCATCCTTTTTTCTGGTAATGAAACAACCGGAGTGGAGGGAATTAAAGCTCGCGGCACGGTCTTTACTGGCGGCGCTTCTCTCGTCAAGCAGTTCACTAAACGGCTTGATCTTGGTGCAGAGATCACGGGTGCATTAACCAAAAGCTTTCAACTTGGTAAGGGTGCGTTGCAAGGGCAAATAGGAGGGAATTACGCAATCAGGCAGAACATGACTTTTGATTTCGGAATCGTAAGTGGAAAGTATGTCGGTAGCCCCCGGGTAGGACTCCAGCTTGGAGTCCAAATTGACTGGTAAGGAGTACAGCCATGGCAAAGAAGAAGGAGAACAAACTGAGCGAGCTATTGGAGAAGTTCTCTCATCAGGCAACAAAGGCGACCGGGACTTCAATGGCATTCATACTTGCGTTGGGGGTGATAGTTGTTTGGGCCATAACTGGCCCATTCTTTAAGTTCTCTGATACGTGGCAACTCGTAATAAACACGGGTACGACCATAGTCACCTTCTTGATGGTTTTCTTAATACAACGAACCCAGAACAAAGACTCACTCGCGCTCCATCTGAAGCTAAACGAGATAGTTGCTGCATTAGAAGGGGCTAGCAATCGACTCATCGATGCCGAGGACCTATCCGAATCAGAGATTAATGCTCTTCATCAGTATTACCGTCGATTGATTGATCTTGCTGAACAGGACGACAAGCTAACGCACACGCATTCAATCGAGGAAGCGACCTCGCGTCATGGCGCTAAATATAAGAAGGAGGATCGGTGAGAAGGCTGTTCGATTTTTGTCAGTTAGCAGGTGATAATCTTCAAATACAAGGAGTAGGTCAAAGATAGATTACGAGGAGGTTTTGATGGCCCGTGACTCAGTAACAATTGCAAAGCTAAGCAGCATGCTGGCCCAGTTAATCACTCTAACCAACAGCAGCCAATTACAATGGGAAAAGCAGATTGGATCTGCACATCGGTACGCTACATGGAAAAACAATTTGCTCATTCTTGGCCCAGCCGATCCACTCAGTGAGACGTCGATCCCGAGGTACTTGTTTATCACACCGCTGGATTCGCCGGTGCATGTCGAGATCAACTCAGCCGATGAGCAATTAGGAGGTGAGTTGATGCAGTTAGTACAAGCAGTAGAGCTCGCAACCCAAAACGAACCTGAGACAGACCCCTTTTCGCTGACCGACGAAGTGTTAGGCCGTTTGGATCACCAAAGCTAGTAAGTCAAATTCCGTAAGGAAGTTGAGAAACAATCCTATGCCCAATGACGAATCTCTCAGCCACAAAGCTGAAAGTCTTTCGCGGGTGGCGTTGTTTAAGAGACTCGACGCCCAAGAACTCGAAAAACTCGCTAATGAAGTCGATCAAGTTCATTTCAAAGCCGGGCAGACAGTTTTCAACGAATCCGATAGAGGTGACGCGCTCTACGTTATCGATTCGGGTTCGGTGAGGATCTGGGTACTTGATGAAGATATCGAAGCAGTGACACTGTCGGAATTGAAGCCTGGCGATTTCTTCGGCGAATTAGCTGTTTTGGATCGTGGACCACGTTCGACAAACGCGACCGCGATTACAGACACGGAACTCCATCGTCTGAGTAGTGACGATTTTCAGCAATTTCTTCTTTCGCATCCTGAAACCTCGATTGATGTCATTTGCGAGATAGGAGCCCGGATGCGTCAAACTAACAATCTGGTTTCGAACCGGGTAACACGAAACATCAATTTGCAGATGGAGCAAAAGTCCACACTCGGTGATCGCGTCGCAGACAAAGTTGCCTCATTCGGCGGTTCGTGGACCTTTATTTTTATCTACTGCAGTTTCCTTGCCGTTTGGATCGTCTTTAATTCTTTCATTCTCTATCGCTATGGTCATGGTGAGAACGGTGCGCAGTTTGATCCTTATCCGTACATTCTTCTGAATTTGATGCTTTCGATGACGGCCGCCTTACAAGCCCCAATTATCATGATGTCTCAGAATCGCGCGGCGGAAAAGGATCGACTGGCAGCAGAGCAAGACTTCAAGGTCAATCTCAAGAGCGAACTAATGTTGGAAGAGCTTATGCGCAAAAGTAGTGCGCGTGACGCTCAACTGCAGGAAGTTGTTGATACGGTGAAAGCTTTTTCGGCTGGGACGTAAGCCGACGCACTCCTGACGGAGTGCAAAGCCTTATTCTTTCGTGGTCTATAAACATGGCACTCCTGACGGAGTGCAAAGCCTTATTCTTTTGTGGGTCTATAAACATGGCACTCCTGACGGAGTGCAAAGCCTTATTCTTTCGCGGTCTATAAACATCGCACTCCTGACGGAGTCAACGCCTTATTCTTTCGTGGTCTATAAACGTGGCACTCCTGACGGAGTGCAAAGCCTTATTCTTTCGTGGTCTATAAACATGGCACTCCTGACGGAGTGCAAAGCCTTATTCTTTCGCGGTCTATAAACATCGCACTCCTGACGGAGTGCAAAGCCTTATTCTTTCGTGGTCTATAAACATGGCACTCCTGACGGAGTGGGCGGTTAGATCAACTCTCTGCGCCTGCATCCTGGGCGTCGACAATATGATTTGGAGGTTTTGTCGATCCCCTTAAGGTTTTTTAGTTGGATTCGCTGTGGTGGTTCCCGGCATTCGTACCGCAGGTGCTTTGGGTGCACCTGTACTTTGACCCTCTCGTCTTGCGAGACGTCCGTTTCTCGTCAAGGCAATTCTCTTGTCCGAACTTGCTGGTTGATCCACCGATACCTTGATGGCGCGATAGGATCCGTCAGCAGTCTTATTGGTTGGATTGTAGGAAAGTACGTATTGAGTGCGCAGGTCTCTTACGATCTCCTGTGCTATTTGCGGTAGATCCGAGACCGAATCAGGGAAGAACGCGCGTCCGCCAGTGTCAGTAGCCAACTTGTTTATCAACGCGACGGCTTTTTCACGAGGGCTCTTTCTGATCAGCCCGGCTTCCTTATCAAGCTCGTTAACAAAACCGATTACGAATATCTGTACGTCCTCCTCGCGCAAACGCGCAAAGAGTTGCTCCTGTTTGTAAAAGCTATTTCTGTCTTCGCCGTCAGTGATCACGATCAATGCGCGTCGTCGCTTGTCACCTTCGTCGCCTCTCTTGTACTCCGAAACGTGTTCGGCCGTGAGATAAACTGCATCGATTATTGCAGTTTGACCCCCCTCAATATAGAAACTGTCCAGTCCATCCATCAGCGATTCTTTGTTTGCCGTGAAGTCCTGAACAGTTTCGATCTTATCGCTACTGATGAAGCGCACCAGGAAGGTCTCATCTCCAGTCTTATTACTGTTGATGATCGTCTTGCCGGCGTCGATCACACTCTGAAGTTGTGATCGCAGTGAACCCGAGGTGTCTACAGCCAACCCGTAGCTGATAGGAACCTCTTCACGGGTAAAGCTCTCGATTGGTTGCGGCACACCATCCTCAAAAACATGAAACTCGTTCTTTCCGACGTTATCAATCGGCCGGTTGTTTCGATCGATGACTCGCACGTGAAGCTGAACCAGGTCAGCATTGATCTTAACAACGCTATCGGGATCAATTTCCTCGGGCGGAGTAGGGGTTGGAGTCGGCTTTAGTTTAGGTGGCGGTGGGGGTTCGCCCAACGTTGGTGCGATGCGATCTGTACCCGTGCCTGTTCTTGGTGTTGGCGATGCTGAAGGTGCCGGAGCCGGAGTGGTTGCAGGTCGCGAAGTTGTCGGAGATGGTGATGGTTGTTGAGATTGGGTAACGCGCGGGCGTGCATCAGCACCCTGGTCCGAAGCAAATGCGGCGGTAAAGAGTAGACCCGAGATCGTAACACCAACAAATAACGTCACGACGACTAGCCGCTTGTTCAAAAGCCTCAAAAAGCTCATAAGTCTCACTCCGATGTGTTTAGCTGGTGGGTTGCGATCGCAAACCTCAGACTACCCTTCATTTCTTTGTTCGAGTCACCAACGAACCAAAGTTTAGCGAACTAAAAACCAATCCGTCCAACCAAGCACCCTCATACGAAACGCTCCGAGTACCCATACATCGGGAACCGGAGCGCTCGTTTGTAAAATATTTGCCTACCGTTAATGCGAGCGTGCTGGGGCAAACAGTGTCGCAAACAGATGTGGCGACCAAGCGCACACGTAAGCAGATGCTTATTCTACCGTTCCGCGTTGCCGAAAATTCAAATTCACCTAGCGCCCGCGGTAGCGAAGTAACCCTCTTTGGACCTCACAAAAAGACGGGGCAGGCCGCGTGGCGGAGTTACTTTTACCTTCACCCGGTGCCACTTGCCGTCATTCTGGAACGAATCAGGCTTGTATCCGATTGAATACTGGTGTCGTAACTCGAGCGCAATCTGTTCAAAAATGTCGTCCATTTCAGCGGCAGACCGCGGAAAAAAGGCCTTGCCACCCGAAACGCCCGACAGTTCATCGAGAATTCCCTGACCTTCCATCCCAAGTGAGCTTCCCGCATCGCTACCACTCAGAATTCCGATTGCGTATAGGACCACATCCGATTCTTTAAGGAGCTTGCGCAACTCGTTAAAGGTGTATCTCGAATCATTGTCCTGACCGTCGCTGATCAACAGCAAGGCCCGTTTTGGATGGGATCCGCGTTGGACTTTCTCAACGCCGAGATAGCAGGCGTCGTAAAGAGCAGTCTGGCTCTTCGTCTCAATAAAGGTCAGCTTATTTAGGATTGAGTCGCCGTCCCTCGTCTTATCGAGCAGGAGTTGAGCCCTGGAGTTGAAGGCAATCAGGAAATACTCATCGGAATCATGACTGGTTTGAATGAATTTGCTCAGAGCGTCACGAGATCGACGGACTTTGTCGCCACTCATTGAGCCGGAAACGTCGAAAATAACCCCTACAGATACAGGTGAGTCGTCGTCGCTGAAAAACGTGATTTCCTGTTGCTGCTTGTTATCGAAGACACTAAAGGCACCCTTACTAAGGCCTGAAACGTACCGACCATAGGTATCGGTGACGGTGACGGTGAGGGTTATTAGGTCGGTATTGGTAATTACGGAGCGATCGTCGAGTTCAGAACCAAGTTTCTGTTTTTCAGGCGGGGTTGGGGATTGAGTTGGCTTAATTGCAACAGGTTTGTCGGGGACGGGGATTTGCTTTTCCTGGGCTGGCTCCTGACTACTAGCTCTCCACGAAAAAGTAAAACAAACGGCTACCAGTGTTAGAGAAACCGTCGCAATGTTGGTGGCGTAACGACTCGGTAAATGCATCTCACCCCCAGCTTTCGTTCCTATTTAATTTTGTCTTACCGGTCAGATTCGAAAGGGCTGTCAACACAGATGCTCGAAAGGAGACGTTTGATGCCCGACCCAACAGATCGGACTTTGAAAAGGCTCGGGGAGACGGCCGCGCGCAGTTTCAATGTGGTGCTGAGTTGACTCAAGCATTCTAGGACAGCACCCGTTAAGGTGCAAGAAAACGTAGTTTGTAGGGCTTCCCTCCGTGTGTTCGCCCTCCTAATTAATAAGGCTTTGCACATTAATCCAGAGCGGGCTCAGCAAAGATGGGGCGCCCACGGGTGGACGTCCCTACGAATTAGTCCAAGCTTTATGCGGGCTCCGATTCGATAATGCTGAATGGCAGCTCGGTCGGAACGATGTTAACGAGCTTGAAACCTGACTGCTCCAGCAGCTCGCTAAACTCTTTCCTCGTACGCTCTTTCCCGCCGGTCATCACAAGCATATTCATGTCAATGAATTTCGAGAAGTGTGGTTCATTACTCTCCGGTACGACACAGTCAATAAGTATCAACCGACCGTCAGCCGCGATCTGCTCTCTACAGTTTTGGAGAACCTTTATCGACCGTTCATCGTCCCAATCGTGAATGATCCACTTCATTACATAAGCGTCGCCACCCTCAGGCACAGCTTTGAAGAAATCTCCAGCGGCTGTTTCGCAGCGTGAGGAGAGCCCAGCACCTTCAATTTTGCTCTGAGCTCCCGAAACGACTTCGGCCGCATCAAACAGCACCCCTTTTGAGTTTGGACAAGACTTCAATATTGCAGTCAGTAAACCGCCATGTCCGCCACCGACATCGATAACTTTCCGAAACTTTGAAAAATCGTAAAGCGATGTGATTGCTTCGTTTGCAGCGGCCGTCATACCACTCATAGAGTCGTTGAAGACAGCTGCATCATCGGGATTCTGACCAAAGTATGACCAAATGTCCGTTCCGAAGTGGTTATCGAAAGCGATCTCACCCGTTTTGACGCTATGCATGAGGTTGCCCCAAGCCGGATAGTGTTCCTGACCAAGTTCCGAAACGGCGAACCATCGAAGCGAACCAGGAACACCCGTAACCAGCACTTCGGAAAGAGGATTAAGAGCAAACTTACCTTCATCTTTAGTATCCACAATCCCGACACTCGCGAGCGCGCGCAGCACACGGTAAAGCGATGGGCCATGAGTTTCCGTAGCAGCTGCAAGCTCAGTCGCAGTTTTAGGTCCATCTTTGAGCAAATCTGGAATTCCGAGCTTTGCGAGAACATAAACGCCTCGCGAAACCCAGAAACCGGAAATGATTTGGAGCATTAAGGCTTGAGGTGGTAACGCTTGTGGTTGTTCAGTGGGAGCAGTCATTTAATTCTCCTGGTTGCATTCGTAGAGCTGGGCAAGCGCCCGCATTCTATGCTCAATTTCGCTCCACTCCAACTGTCCTGCAACTTCCAACCCTGTCAAGCGTGTAATCGACCTCGGCCTTATCTGAGGCCCTGTGTGCGCATGGTATACTCGCGACTCATTCTGGCCTCCGGAAACAGACAAAATGGCAGAGTTTATATGTAGATTAGGTACTCCTGCGGGCGATGTAGTGACCCGGACAGTTGAGGCGCAGGGCGTTAACGAAGCTCGAGCAAGGCTTGAACGCGAAGGTTTCCGCGTCTTTAACGTCACACCTCCCAAGACTGCCGGTGTTACAGCGTTGACCCGCATGGGACGACATGGCGCCACGCCCCGAGTGAAGGCCAACGATTTTCTACTGTTTAACCAGCAACTCGCTGCTTTAATTCGGGCTGGCATTCCTATCCTGCAAGCCATAACCATGCTGCGTAAACGTGCGGCATCCTCACGTCTTCGAGCGGTTCTGGGTGAGGTCGAAGAGCAGATTCGAGGAGGAGCAGCTTTATCACAAGCATTTGCGGATCAAGGAGGTATCTTCCCGAGGATCTACACCGCGTCGATACTTGCGGGAGAACGATCAGGCGCGCTTGATGACGTATTGAGTAGATATGTCACTTACATGCGACGTAACGTCGCTCTGCGGCGCAAGATTCGAGGCGCTCTAGCGTATCCAATGTTTCTACTCTTTGCGTCGGCGTGTATGGTCGTCTTTCTTAGCATTTATGTTGTGCCGAAAATGTCGGAACTCTTCACAAACTTTGGTAATGAGTTACCACTGGTAACACAGATCGTAGTTGGGATATCACGTTGGTTGTCGTCAAACGTCATTTGGTTCGGACCTTTAGTTATAGGATCAGCGGTGCTGCTCTTGTTGTGGTCCAGGACTGAAAGTGGAAAATTGCAGTTGAGCGCGTTGATTCTGAAGATCCCACTAGCAGGGAGTCTTGCGGTGCAATTGTCGGTTGCTCAGGCGACGCGATCGTTGGCGACTTTGCTCGCGGGTGGCATTACTCTGGTTGAATCATGGGAAATTGCTTCTGAATCGATTACAAATCTCGAACTGCGAAGACGAAGCTCCTCGATATTGCCTATGATTCGCGAGGGCCGTTCTTTTACCGAGAGTTTGGAACGGGCTGGTTGGATGCCGCCGTTAGCGATCGACATGATTGGTATCGGTGAGCGTTCCGGAAGTTTGCGGGAGATGTTGGATGAAGTCGCTGTGTTCTACGATGCTGAATCCGAGGTTCGTTTAGAACAGTTGACGACCACGCTTGAGCCTGCGATTCTAGTTGTGATGGGTGGCGTAGTAGTTACGATTCTCCTCGCCATTTACTTGCCAATCATTCAATCGATTTCAAACGCCGGCGGTGTGACCGGACATCATTAATTACCTCCCGGATCATAATAATTATGAAGCAATTGTCAGATAATGAAGCTAACCAGGGACCTACTCTTCCGCTTCCCGCTATAAACGAGGTGGATGAACATCTGCCTCCTGAGATGAAGGCTGCCAGGGACCTTGCCCGTCGTTATCGTCTGCCGTTTGTTGATCTTCTTCCGCCCGATCAGGAATCACCGATCGACTACCTGTTGTTTACTGAAGTACCGGTCGATCTGATGGTGCGTCATCAGTTTGTACCGCTGAAACGAGATGAAAAAGGTCTGCACATCGCAATGGCAGACCCAACCGATCTTGAACGACTTGACGAACTCGCAAGTACGTTGCGAACGCGTGTCGTTCCGCATGTTGCGACTGCCGGAGCCGTTGAGGTTGTTCTGCGAAAAGGCGACACCACTCAGAGAGTTTTACAGGAAGCTACTTCGGGATTCAGGATCTCGCTCGTTCGTGAAACTGAGCACGGCGAAGAAGTGCTGGATCTTGATCGATTGGCAACTGACTCGGAAATGTCGCCGATCATCAAACTCGTCGACACCATCATCTACAATGCAATGGAGTCGCGTGCTTCTGATATTCACATCGAAACTCGCGACACCGAAGTCCAGGTTAAGTTCCGCATCGACGGTGCGCTCTATTCAAAAGTCGATCCGATCGATCTCGCTTATCACCAAACACTCATTTCGCGTATCAAGGTAATGTCGGAATTAGACATCGCTGAACGACGCGTGCCTCAGGATGGTCGTTTTCGTGTTCGATACAAAGGACGAAACGTTGACTTCCGCGTGTCGATCATGCCGACGATTCACGGTGAAGATGCCGTTATTCGTATTCTCGACAAAGAACAGATCAACGAAGAGTTTCGTAACTTGAACCTCAACGTCGTCGGATTCGCTGAAGATGATTTGCGAAAGTTTCGCAGATACATCGCAGAGCCTTACGGCATGGTGTTGGTCACAGGCCCGACTGGTTCTGGCAAGACGACGACGCTTTATGCTGCGCTAAACGAGATTCGCAACGAGGAAGATAAGATTGTTACGATCGAGGACCCGGTTGAGTACCAGCTTCACGGGATTACACAGATTCCGGTTAATGAAAAGAAGGGTCTCACGTTCGACCGCGGTTTGCGTTCAATACTTCGTCATGACCCGGATAAAATAATGGTGGGAGAAATCCGCGATACCGAGACAGCTCAGATCGCCATCCAATCCGCCCTGACGGGGCACCTCGTATTTACTACTGTTCACGCTAATAACGTAATTGATGTGATTGGTCGCTTTCTAAACATGGGAGTTGAGCCCTACAACTTCGTATCGTCGCTAAACTGTGTTTTGGCTCAACGACTCATTCGAATGCTTTGCCCCTATTGTAAACGGCTGTATCATCCAAGTGATGTAGAGTTGGCTGAGTCGGGTCTGCAGCCTGACCAGTATCGCGAGCATCCGTTTTACCTGAATGTGGGCTGTGACGCCTGTAATCACACAGGATATAGAGGTCGAACAGCCATTCACGAACTGCTTGACCTTTCTGACAATATTCGCGAAATGATTGTTGAACGACGACCTGGCTCCGAGGTTCGTCGCGCTGCAGAGGCGGAAGGCCTCACAAGCCTTAGGGAATCGGCCCTGCAAAAAGTGTTTACTGGAACTTCGACACTACACGAGATCAATCGAGTAACTTTTGTCGAAGAATTGAGCGCCATTAAGTAGAAAACATCGAGTATTTAACGAGTTTGTGACCTGCTGGCCCCAAACTCAAACCGGGATTCAGGATTTCGGCCGTTTTAGGGAACTTGAAATCGCGACCTGCGTGTAAGGGATTGGCCGCGCGGATCTTGCATCTTAGGCGTCACGGCGGCATTATTTACGTCGCCAAAACTGTCCACCTCCCGAACAGAAGCCATGAAAAATAATATGCGAATAAGATCAGTTATTGCTCTAGTTCTAGCCATTAGTTTGCTGTCGCTGCCGATCACTGCGTTCGGGAAGAAGGGCGATAAGAATTTCAAGCGTGGCTTGCAATATGAAAACGCTCAACAGTGGGACAAGGCTGCCCAGGAATACACGCTTGCCGTAGCCGCAGATCCCTCCAATATGGAGTTCCAGCTGCACTTTCGCCGCGCGAGCTTTAATGCCTCGCAAACCTACATGCAGCAGGGCCGCTCACTAGCGGAGCAGGGCGACTTCGTGGGGGCATATAACGCCTTCCGACAAGCGTATGGCTATGACCCGGTTAACGAGTTGGCGGTTTCCGAAATGGAGCGTGTCCTTCGCTTGCAAGGTATTAAAGAAGGTCGCTCAGGAAATTCACCTAAGAATGGTCTAGCGCCGGAGGCAACTTTTACTCCCGCGAGTGCGCAAGCTCAGGATCTCATCACACCTCGTGAGCAGCAGGTGCGCATTATCAACTACACCGGCGATCTGAAAGCATTCATTCGCAGTTTAGCGGAACAATTAAATCTAAACGTCATTTTCGATCGGCAGTCGTTTGCCCAAGCTCGTTCGATTGATCTGAATCTTCGCGATGTCACAACAGCGCAGGCATTGGACTACGTCTTCTTACAAGAAGGACTCTTCTTTCAGAAATTGAGTCGCCGAACAATCCTTGTGGCTGATCAGAGTCGCAGACCTCAATATCAACAGTTGGTGTTGCGCACATTCTATCTGTCGAACATGAAGCCAACTGATGCTCGTACACTTGTGCAGCAGGCGATACCTCCATCAGTAGGTCGTCCGCAGACAATCGTGGTTCCTGACGACGCGACCAACAGTTTGACTGTCCGCGACACGGCAGAAAACGTTCGACTCATTGGTGATCTGTTGCAGAGTATCGACAAGGATCGTGCTGAAGTTGTGATGGATGTCAGTATCTACGAAATTTCAAAGAGCGACCTTTTCCAACTTGGCAATCAAATTGGTGGGAACAATCTCACCATCGGTGGTTCACCTGGCTTTTCGCTTTTGACCGATAACGGAATCGTGAACCCTTCGTTTGGACGTGGTGTTAACTTAGGTGCACTCGTCGGTGGTGTTCCGACAGCGCTAGCCGCCGCGTTGGTGATTCCTCCTTCAACTCTTACGGCCTTTCAAAGCAGGACCAATACAAAGTTGATCGCTTCGACCCAAGTCCACGCATTCAACGGTGAGGAGTCAACAGCGCGAATTGGTCAGCGTGTTCCAGTACAAACTGCCCAGGCTTATCCCTTTGGTGTCCAGACCGGTACACCAGCTCCCGGTCAAGGTGTTTTCCCGAGCGGCGGCTTCCCGGTAATTAACTATGAGCCGACCGGACTCACGCTGAAGTTTACTCCGCAGGTTTTTACGAATCTTGACGTCCAGGTAAAGATGAACATCGAGCAGAAGGATGTCCTTGGAGTGAACTCGCTAACACCAACCTTTACAGAACGAACCATTACTGGTACTGCACGCGTTCAGAACAATCGCACGATGTTGTTGGCAAGTGTCTCGACAGACATCCAGACAGCTGGCCGGCAGGGCTTGCCATTCCTGGGCGGCCTACCAATTCTTGGTCGCTTGTTCACAGCGCCTACTCGCGATAATCGCACTATAGACATCGTGATCTCTGTCACTCCACGTGTGCTACGAGCTCCGACCGTGACACCTCGTGACGAAGAAATGCGACCGAGCGGTACGTTGCAATCGCCAACCACCGGTTCTTTGGCTGAGATGGTGCGCGAAGCAGATCGCGACGATCAAATTGCCGCGGCGAGAAGCATCCCACGGAACGTGAATATTCAGCTTCCAGATGCGCCTCTTGAAGTAGCGACGCCTAAGGGAGCTCAACCCGCAACACCGGTTACGGCGCAGTTCACTACTCCGCAGGTCAGTACCCCGCAAACGCAAACGAGTACTACGGGAGCTGCACAAACAACGCCAAGTTCATTGCAAACAAGTTTCGCTCCTGCAGGTAACACAACGGCTCAAGCTCAAGCGACCACCACGCCAGTAAACACGACTAACACAGTTGCCGTCGATAGCAACAAGCCGGCAACAGTCGAGGAGTTGCCAGCGTTTGTGCCGGCGCCTAAAGCAGTTGTCGGCGATAGGGCTGCGTCCGAAGTTGCAACTCTCAACTCGAGCTCAGCTGGTACACAGAATGCCATCTTAACTAGTTTGCCAAAGGCGACGGAAACATCGCTTGATACCCGCTCGGGGACACGCATTGCCCAGCTCAGTTTCCTGCCTGCCGAAAACATAATGAAGGTAGGAGAGAAGCGACGCTACGCTATTCAATTGGAGTCTGACGTCGCATTGAGTTTAGCCATGATTGCCTTGCGGTTTGATCCCAAGGTCGTCAGGGTCCATACGATTTCAGCGGGGAGCTTGATTGTATTATCTGGAAATACTGCGCCTTCATTTACGCAGTCGATTGATGCCTCGGGAGTTTGCCTGGTGTCAATCTCTGCACTAAATGGAAAGTCGGCAATAGTCGGATCTGGTTCTCTGTTGCTAATAGATGTAGAAGCCCTGGCTGAGGGTGATGCATCGCTGTTATTCGATAAGCAGACGCTACACCTGGTAGCAACTGACGCACGCGATGTCTCTTCATCTGTGAAGCAGGGAACAGCTACGGTAAGGCAGTAGGTAGATGTTTTTGCAGGGTAAGCAGCAGCGCGCGAGAACAAATTTACGCGGCGACTTGTTGAGCAGAGTTAATTCTACTGGTCGCCGCATTACTTTGTTTTCTGACGAGGGATTTACGCTGATCGAGTTGGTCATAACAATCACTGTGATGACCATTATGACGCTCGGCGCACTGCCCCTCGTAAAAGTCGCGGTTAAACGACAGAGAGAACAGCAGCTCCGCGATACGCTGCGGCAAATTAGAATGTCGATCGACGAGTTCCATCGCGACACGGTTGGAATGGTTTGTACTGGCGCGGCCCTCAACCCACAACAGGCACAACAACAGCAACAACAAGGCGCCATTGTCGATCCGCGTAGCAAAGTTGTCATCAGCGACTGCACAATCTTTGGCGTAGATAATCCAGATCATTACCCACCTGACCTTGAGACGTTAATCACAGGTGTGAATGTCATAGGCAGAGGCTCGACCGGAGGGCGCGGCCAACAGGGAGTCAACGCAACCGAGGTAGGTAGTCAGCTGGCAACAAAACAGAAGGTTTATCTTAGGGCTCTACCAATTGATCCGATGACCGGCAAAGCCGATTGGGATCTAAGGTCGTGTTATGACGCCGCCGGATCCACTTCTTGGGGCGGTGAAAATGTTTTTGACGTGCGGTCGAAGTCGAAAGACACCGCACTCAATGGAGAGAAGTACAGTGATTGGTAAAGTGAATCGTATAGTCTCCAGAACCTATTCGGAGAATCGTAACCGGACGATTGTGAATGCCGGATTTACTTTGCTTGAGTTGATGATTGTCATTTCGATCATCATTATCCTGGCAGCTATCACTTTGCCTCAGTATCAAAAGACAATCCTGCAAACGAGAGAAGCGGTGCTCAAACAAGATCTCCGCAATATGAGATCTCTACTCGATCAGTTTGCCGCCGACAAAGGCCGTCTACCACAGTCAATCGATGAAATAGTAAGTGAAGGTTATTTGCGCGACGTGCCTCTTGACCCAATGACAAATCAGAAAGATTGGGCCATCACAACCGGCGATGATCCAACTTCGAGCGAAGGTCAAACAGGAATGACCGATATCCACAGTAGCTCCCCCGACATCTCGTCTGAAGGAACTCCCTATAGCGAATGGTAAATTGAATTAGTCGCGGGCATTTACGGCTTCAGCGAAGCTAGCGTTGCCCGGACGATGTAAATCATGCCCGGCCTCTTTTCAAAAATAATCGATCCCCGTTATCCCGCCACGGCAATAGGGTTAGAAAAAGGCGTGGCCACGGTGGTCCACCTGGAACGCGGATCGGGACAAACCTGTAGGATCCGCAGCGCTGCGACCATCGAAATCCAGGACACGCTTATCCGTCCCAACTTCGATGAGCAGAATATTGATAACGTTCCGCAACTTGCTGCAGTGTTGCGCGAGTTAGCTTCTAGCGCTGGTTTACTCCGTCAGAAGCAGTGGTCAATTAGCTTGCCGGAAGCGACAACGCGAACACTTGTTCTCACACTCGAGGTACAACCTCAGTCGGCCTCCGAACTTCAGGAAGTACTAAGGTGGAAGATGGAACGTACCTTTGGGGTACCCGTTGAGGAGTTGTCGATTTCGAAAGAGAAACTTCAAAAGGACGTCCAGGGACGCGACCGGTATCTGGCTATTGGTATCCGCAAAGCAGTTCTAGCCGAATATGAGGCTGTCATAGGCTCATTGGGCTGGCGAGCAGGGTTGATACTTCCCCGCCACCTGGGCGAGTCCCGTTGGTTGGTGAGAAATGGGTCGGTTGGTGATTCACTGCTGCTGAGTGCTTCAAATGACGGCTTTACCGCCGTGATACTTCGGGACAAGCACCCGCTGATTGTACGGACGGTGAAGTGCAATGCGGACGAACGGGAAGACGAGTTGTTTCGTCTTTTGCTCTTTTATCGTGACCGCAGCATGATTCAGGACGACATCTCAGTCCACTCATTGTCGCGACTCATGGTGATCGGGGAAGGCCTTTCGAAACAACGAGTTGGAGAGATTGTCGAGGAAACGACCGGGACCGAAGTAAGGCCTCTAAGTCCCGAAGATCTTGGGCTAAATATGCCTGGGCGCGAATTAAGCTTTGACGCCATTGCTGCACCCGCCGGATTAGCCACATTAGCGCTTTGATATTGCCTGGATTTCGACCCCAGTGGCTGAAACAAATAGACTCACGAAGACGTAAAACCTTGGCATCATGAATATCGTTGCCTCCTCCAAATCTGCGACTTTTTCAAAAGATCTGAGTTCAGTTTGCGATCGAGACCTGGTAGCAAACGCGATCAGCGGCCTTGAGGGCAGTTTTGAAGAGTTAGTCCGCCGCTACCAGCGACCAATTTCAGCCTATGTTTACAGGATGATTGGTAATTATGAATCCGCCCTCGACCTGACTCAGGAGATTTTTATCAAGGTTTACGGATCACTCCGGCGCTACCGCTCAGAGTTTAAGTTCTCGACCTGGATCTACAAGATTGCGCATAACTCCGCCGTTGATTACCTGAGACGCAGTTCCAATCGCGAACAGTCGTTGGTTAGTGGTACTGAGGGCGACCAGTTTGAGTTGCCAATTGAAAGTGCGCGTCCGAGTCCAGAACAGGAGAGCGAACGCAAAGAGAGACGTATTGAGATTGAGACGGTTGTAAAAACCCTTCCCTCTAATTATCGCGAGTTGATAATACTTCGCCATTCACAAGATCTGACGTACGAAGAGATTGTTGAAGTCACAGGCTTACCATTAGGTACCGTTAAGAATCGTCTCTTTCGCGCTCGCGAGATGATGCGCCAACAATTTATCGAAAAGGGAATCACCGGAATTTAACTGCAGCTATGGCGATCATTTCAGAAGAGACCTGTCAGGCGAATCTCATTCCCGCTTATATTGACGGCGAGTTGGATACAGACTCGCAAACCCGCTTTGAGTCCCACCTGGAGTCTTGTGAAGACTGTCGCGTAGAGTTGCGTGCCCATCGCTTGTTCATTTGTGAACTTGATGCGGCCCTCTCTCATAAACTCGAAGTAGATGTTCCGGCTGGTTTTTCTCGATTGGTAACTGCACGTGCCACCAGCGATATGAGCGGAGTGCGGTCAGCCTCTGAGAATCGCAAGGCGTTCGGCATTTGCGTCACTCTGGCGATTGTTGGATTTGCGTTGGTAGGAGCTACGTCTCGTCTATCAGCGATTAGCTTTAGTCGTCGCCTTGTAAGCACAGTTTTTGGATTGCTTAGTTTTTTATGGACCACACTCTACGATGCGTTTGCTAGCGTTGCTGTCATTCTTCGAGTTGTGAGTCATAAGTTTGTAGCAGAAACGAGAAGTGTTGGTCTATTACTTGTCATACTCGCCCTGGCCGTTGTTCTACTCTCGCGTTTGATTTCACACTATCATCGCACGAGCGCAACCGAGTAAAGACCGCCTGACTGGCAATGGTTACTTGTAGCGCACAGATTCGAGTGAAGTCTGATCTATTGCTATCGGTCCGCAACCCACTGACGCGGACACCGCACATCAAGATTCTCGCCCTGTTTTCCTGGCTTCTCTTAATAGTTGGAACTGCTTACGCGCAAGGCCCCTCTTCTGAAAGTTCAGCCGAGGCTATCCTGATTAACGGAACAAGCGACAGTACTGTGTTTGGCGTTGGCCAGTCTGTAAAGATCACCGGAACAGTCAAACAGGGAGCAATGTCTTTCGGCGGTGATGTGATTGTCCAGGGAGTGGTTGAGGGCGATGTCGCCGCGATTGGAGGATCTGTTTTCCAGCTTCCGGGAGCGAAAATCACAGGTGATGTGATTGTGGTCGGTGGAACATATCAGGCGAGTGATGCGCATCCCGATCGTACGCCGGGCGCGATGACAATAATGTACGCCGGCTACCAGGAGGAACTGCGCGATATGATGCGCAATCCAAGCGGAATTCTAACTCCACGCTGGACGCCCGGATATCTTGGTACTCGTTTCCTGGTGGTGCTCTTTTGGTTTGTAGTGTCTTTGGCATTCACGGCTGCCATGCCCGGGACAATCAGTCGAGGCATTGCACGTTTGCAATTGACTAGCCTCCGCGTTGCCTTGATAGGCGTAATAGGAGTGGTTGTTTTTGGCGCGGGACCTCTGGTCGCATTGAAGTTTGTACCAGAACCTCTCAATGCTTTGCTCGGATTGCTTGCGCTATTGTTATGGGTTGTTTCAGGTTTGTTTGGACGAGTGATTTTGTACGCTGCCACCGGCCGCTGGCTGCAACGCAAGTACTTTCCTTTGGGAAAAAATTCAGAGGCTGTGGCTATTTTACTGGGTACGAGTTTCTGGGTGTTACTGACATCAGTGCCTTACATTTGGCCATTTGTTGTGGCCGTTGTTTTAGTTATCAGCCTTGGTCTTACCTTAACCGCCAGATACAAGGTTGGATGGCGCACCGAAAACAACGCCGCAATCTAGAAGTTACCAACAATTCCCAAGCTTTGAACGCATCAAAGTCACTTCCGAAAACAGATTCGGAGGAAGCGTCTTTTTTTCGGCCGGCAGTGTTCCGGCTGATATGAAAAACCGCTTTCTTGCGTTATGTTCATAGGGTATAGGGATATGACAGAACCTTCCGGAGTGTTGAAACGTACCAGTTTTTGGCGCTTGCCCGTTTGGGTTTTTGTTGGCCCTTTTACGATCTTACATTGTCATAAAGCCGCACCTTGCGGTGTTCACTTAATGGGACAGAAAGGACCACGAGATGAAGGCGCTTATCTTCTCAGTCGTGATAGGACTGACAGCACTTCAAGTTTCACCCAACACAGCGTTATTGACCGCAGCTCAGGCTCCTCAAGGAACGGATCCCGGCATTACGGCAAAGTACGCCCTGGGTGAAGTAACGGCGATTGACGCTGCAACCAAGCAAATCACAATTAAGACAGACGCTGGCTCGGTGGTATCAGTTGGAGTCACCGAGAAAACAACTTATAAGCGTCTTGCTCCCGGCGAACAGTCGCTTGCTAACGCCACAGATATCGCCGCGACCGACGTTTCCGTAGGCGACCGTGTTATGGCGAGAGGAACCCTTGCAGAAGATCGCAAGTCTGTCCCTGCGGTTCAGATCATCGTCATGACCAAGGGTGACATCGCGAAAAAGCAGGACGCTGAACGGATGGAATGGCGTCGACGCGGTATCCTCGGTGTAATCACTGTTTTGAAGCCTGACACGCACGAAATCACAATCGCGAATCGCACCATAGCAGGAACCCAGTCCGTGGTAATCCCGGTAGGTGATAAGACCGAGATGCGTCGTTATGCTCCCGACTCGATCAAGTTCAGCGATGCAAAACCGAGTTCATTCACCGAGTTAAAGGTCGGCGATCAACTCCGCGCCCTCGGCGAGAAAACTGAAGATCCGCTTCGCTTTAAGCCGGAAAAGGTTGTGACCGGAAGTTTTCGAACCGTGGGCGGTGTTGTAACTGCGATTGATGTTGCGAAAGGCGAGATAAAGATCAACGACTTGGACAAGAAGCAGCCGCTCACCATCATCGTTAAGCAAGAATCAGTTCTTCGCAAGTTTCCCTCCGAAATGGGAGCAATGGGAGGTTTTAATCGTGGCGGAGGTGGTGGACCTGGTGGTCCGGGCGCGGGAGGTGGCGCTCCTGCTGGAGGTCAGCAGCCACAAGGACAAGGTGGCGCAGGTCGACCTCAAGGAGGCGGTGGCCCCGGTGGCCCACGTGGCGGGGGCTTCAACATCAATGAAATGCTTGAACGACTTCCAACAATTTCAGTAGCCGATGTTAAGGTCGGCGACACAATCATCGTTTCCAGTACACAGGGAGTTGATCCCTCTCGTTTGACAGCAATTTCGCTGGTCTCAGGAGCTGATACTCTGCTCGCAATGTTAGCTCCAAGACCTCAACCAGGTCAGTCGACGCCTAATCCGGCCGGCGGCCTGGGAAATAGTGGTATTTCATTCGGCATCGGCCTACCTTAAATCACAAAGCGGCCGGACGCTGCCATTGCGCAGTGTCCGGCTCTTTGTAGTGCACGGTGGGTGAGCTCTTTTCCTCAAAGGCTTTCAAAATGAATTTTCCCCTTGCACTTCCCCGTAAGCTAGTTACTGTCCTTGCAACACTTCTGCTAGCTTCTTCTTTCGCAATTGCGCAACAGAATCGAACGACCTTACGAGGTCTGATCACTGACGAGTTGGGTGCCGCTATCGTTGGAGCGAACGTTACGCTCACTGACTCTGGTGGAGTTCAGAAAAAAACAACTACAAATGCAGACGGTGTGTACACCTTCGCTGCGCTAGCGCCTGGCAAATATATTGTCCAAGCTGGCGCTCCCGGTTTTGCCCCGACAGGAGATCGAGAGATTGATGTTGCGGGTCAACGTCAAACGCTGGATCTGACGCTCAAAGTCACGATCGAGGAAAAAGTAACTGTCGCAGCTGATCCGGTCAGCACTGAAGCAAGTAACAACGCTAATCAGACAGTCATTTCCGGCAAGGATTTGGATGCACTGCCCGATGACCCGGATGAACTGGCGGCGGCGTTGCAAGCATTGGCTGGCCCATCAGTCGGACCCAATGGCGGTCAGATCTTCATTGACGGTTTCACTGGCGGAAATCTACCTTCTAAGGATTCAATACGCGAAATTCGAATTAATCAAAATCCGTTTGCTGCAGAGAACGATCAGCCATCCGGCCGTATCGATGTTCTCACCCGGCCAGGCACGGATAAGCTTCGTGGTGGCGGCTCTTTTAATTTCAACGACGAAAGCTTGAACTCCCGAAATCCCTTCGCCATCAGTTCGAGCAAACGAACACCTTTTCAGCTGCGCCAGTACAACTTTAATCTCAATGGTCCACTCGTCAAACGAAAGGCCTCTTACTTCGTTGAGTTTGGTCGCGTTGAAACTAACGACAATGAATTGATTCGTGCAACCGTTCTCGATTCATCACTCAACGTGGTACAGGTAGGTCAGGGATTTCTTGTCCCGAAGCGGGTGACTTTCTTTAGTCCCAGATTCGATTACGCAATCAATACGAATAACACTCTCGTTGTCAGGTACAACTACAATCGGTTCGCTGTTGAGAACCAGGGGGTTGGCGGGTTTAACTTGCCCGAACGTGGATTCGACACCGTCTCTACAAACCAGAACATTCAGTTGACCGAGACCGCAGTTCTCAATCCAACCACCATTAACGAAACGCGCTTCCAGTTCACACACGGTGTTAATGAACAGATCGGGAATAGCGCGATTCCGGCTTTGAATGTGAGCGGTTCGTTTAACTCAGGTGGTTCGCAGGTGGGAGATGCAGTCAACACCCGTAATTCGTGGGAGTTAAACAATTTCACCGCAAAGCAGATGGGGCAGCACGCAATAAAGTTTGGAGGTCGAATTCGTCACGTTAGTGTTGATGATACTAACCCGAATAATTTTGGAGGAAGTTGGACCTTTACGGGCGGCTTCGGTCTGACGAGTATTCAGCGATATCAGTTAACTCTAAAGTTACAGCAACAAGGATTGACTCCAGCGCAAATCAGAGCTGCCGGAGGCGGTGCGGCGGCGTTCAGTATCAGCGCCGGCAATCCGCTAGCTGATGTGACCCAAACTGACTACGGTGTGTTTGTCCAGGATGATTGGCGTGTAAGACCAAACATAACTTTGAGCTATGGTCTGCGTTATGAGACGCAGACAAACGCGCATAGTAGATACGATTTCGCTCCCCGAGTTGCGGTCGCGTGGTCGCCAGGTGCAGCGAACAGTGCCAGGCCGCCGAAGATGGTAATTCGACTTGGAACTGGTTTCTTCTATAACCGGTTCAGTGAAGGTGCGACGTTGACTGCGGATCGGTATAACGGAGTGAATGTAATCCAGACCTTCCTCACCGAGCCGGCAGATCGAATATTGCCTCCAACGGTAGCTGAGCAACAGTTACCCAATGTGACAAATATCTATTCGATCTTAAATCAATTCAATCCCAACACGGTTCCTTCTGTGGTTGGCGTTCCGACAACACAGCAAACAATTTGGCAGGTAGATCCCAACATTCAGATCCCAACGGTCTTTGTCGTTGGTACTCAAGTTGAGCGACAACTGCCGCGGAATATCACGATGTTCGCTGGTTTCTATAACATTCGCATTGTTCACGTTATTCGAGCTCGAGATGTGAATGCTCCGTTCCCAGCCACGATCACACCGATTACCCCTAACGGATTGCGACCAAATCCGACTTTGGGTGAAGTCTATCGGTACGAAGCGAGCGGTCAGCTGAATCAACGTCAGTTTTTTGTCGGGTTCAACAGTAGATTGAGTCGCAGTATTACCGTGTCAGGAAACTATTTCCTCAGCAAGAGCACAAATGATACTGATGGCCAGGGTGGTCCACTGTTCCCGATGAATTCATACGACACGAGTGACGAGTTTGGCAGAGGCACCTTTGACGTGCGCCATCGTTTCACGATGTTTGGAACTGTCAACTTGCCGTGGTGGAAAGTCGTACTAAGTCCGTTTGTGGTCGCAAATACTGGTCCACCATTCAATATCACGACCGGACAAGATCTAAATCTCGATCGCCAGACAAATGAGCGTCCTGCTTTTGCTGGTCCGAATGCCAACTGTCTGCTGTCTACGATCAGATGTACGAAGTATGGAAACTTCAATTTGGTTCCGCGGCTTGGTGACCAAATCATTCCACGAAACTATGGTAAGGCGCCGGGTTCGTTCACCGTCAATCTCCGCATAAGTCGCACGTTTTTGTTCGGAGAGATTCATCGAAACAATGCAGCTCCCGCAAATAGGCCGCAGGGGCAACCTGCCGGCTCTGCTAGCGCAGCCGCTGATGGCGCGAAACGAGGCGGTGGTGGACCAGGTGGTCCAATGATCGGTGGCGGTGGTGGCGGCGGTGGCGTTGCCGCTAAGACCGCGGCTATGGGTGGTGGACCTCCGCGAGGTCAAAGTGGTGCTGCTGCTGCGCCGACTGAGAAGAGGTTCAACTTGAACGTGTCGATCTACTTCCAGAATCTCTTCAACAACGTGAATGTGGGTACGCCTGTTGGCAACCTGCTTTCGCCAAGCTTTGGTCAATCACTGGGCTTGGCTGGAGGTTTCGGAGGTTTTGGAGGAGGGGGCGGTGGCGGGGGTGGAAGTAGCGGTGCAGGGAATCGCAGAATCTACGCCCAGTTGCGTCTGAATTTCTGAAGGGATCGCAAAAATGAAAGTCATGAAAACAATCTTCGTACTTCTATTTGTCGTGCCTGTTTACGCGCAGGATGCGGCTAAGAATGGGGCTGCTTCAACAACTACAGCTGCCACGGTGTCGATCACAGCAAGCAGCTCTCCAACTGATCTTGCACGCGCTGCGTTTATGGCTCAGGGTGGAGAGAAGTTCCGCAGTGTTCAAAACATGATGCTGCGTGGATCTGTACAGCTTTATCCGCCAAACAGCGTTCAATCGATTCCGGGCTCGTTCTCCATCGTTACTTCCGGAGACAAGCTCAGAATGGAAATTGATGCGCGTCCCCAGGTCGTGTTTAAGCAAATCTACGACGGGCAGAATACTTATAGCTCGATGCCAGGTGTCGAGGTTCCGCCCCTGACAAAGTTTGGAATATCTGCACTAAGCAGGTTTGATCAACCCGGATACAAGATCACGGCCATTGCCGATAAGAAGAAACAGCGCGGCTTTCGGATTGTCGATCCCGAAGGCTACACGACCGATTACTATATCGATGCTACGACCGGACGGGTCATGAGCTTTCTGCTCTACTTCAATAACCTTACGTTTGGTACAGAGAACAGCAAGTTCAAGGAAGTTGAAGGAGTTCTGGTGCCGTATAGCTTTTCACAGCGTTTTGAGATGACTCAAGGAGCGTTCTTCGCTGAGTATAGTGTTAAAGAGGTTAAGTTCAATCAAACTCTGGCTGAGGATGCATTCACGATACCTCGATAAGACCGAACCCGTTATGACTTGTGTTATGGCGGGTTTTTTCTACGGTGCCTTCACTAAGAACAAATCCCAGACCCAACGACCAAGCTGTGCATGGTATTTCATGTGAGCTCCCTTGAGAAAAAGTCTTATCGGTGGAATCAGAGTTTTGCGAACAGCTTACGTGCTCGGTCTTTTAAGTCCGTAAAGCCCTGTTCCCGGTTCTCGGTAGGCAGCTTTTCTAGGTCGTCAAATCTGCGCAACATCTTTTCTCGTCCCCATTGAAGACCAGCCTTCAAATCGTCCGAGAGTTTGTCATCATTTCGCGAGGTTGCTGATAACTCACTTAAGCTCACGAGCGTTTCAGATTCACTCGTATTTAGAGCAGCGACAATATTACTCCTGGTTGTTTTCAAATCCTTCGGTGACTGTCCTTCTTGGTCCAAAATCCTAAGCATTCTAGAAATCTGAATTTTCTCGCCCAACCTTTCATCTCTTATTTCCTGTGCCACTTCGGAGTTTCCATCGTCAGTACCATCCTTCAGCAGGACGGTAAGAAGATGAATAGTTGGGACTTCAGAACTTGGGGACACGGGATACCTCCTCTCAAAAGTTTCCCCAGGATCTATACCAAAATGTACTTCTGAATAAGCGAAGTCTTCCTTTATCGCCGTGCCGCTAACTCTGATTGAAAAGGCAGTTATCGTCTCTTTGTGATTGTTTTTCAGCCGGATTCTGACTCGGTTATCTAAGACTTCGGCCGTCAGTACTTCATTTCCCTTGGTTCGACTTACTACATTAAGTTCTTGAGGCGAGGCCGAGGCGCTAGAACTTGGCAGCACTGTATAAGCAAGAAGAACAAATACGGCGAGGATGCTTAGAGCCGCGAAGAATCGACGTGGCATGAGATGACTCCTATGAAAGAATCAGTTTAACTTCCTTACCAACCTCGCGAATGAAATTGGCAGAGGCGTCGAGGTTTCATATTTCTAGCTATTCAGAGTGTGAATGAAATCTCGACCTATTTCAGTTTAGCAAGCTGGTATAAGATTGGGATAAAAAAAGGAGGAGCGAATGTGCTCCTCCTTTTTCTTTCAATTTGATTTTAAGATCAGACGCTGGTGAGTTCCTGTTCCTTTGTCTTTGCCAGTTCATCGATCCTGCCGATGTAACCGTTCGTAAGTTTCTGAATCTCGTCCAGCCCGTCGCGCTCTGCGTCCTCAGAAATTGTTTTATCCTTCAACATTTTTTTGAGACGTTCGTTGGCGTCTCTGCGAACATTGCGAACCGCCGTGCGATGATCTTCGGCAATGTCGTGTACTTGCTTAGCCAGTTGTTTGCGACGTTCTTCAGTCAGCGGTGGAATTGGGATACGAACGAGTTTCCCGTCGTTTGAAGGATTCAATCCCAGATCTGCAGAACGAATTGCTTTCTCAACTGGCCCCACTTGCGATTGATCCCAGGGCTGTACGGTCAACATCTGTGGTTCGGGTGCGTGAACCGACGCTATCTGGCTAAGCGGTGTCATGGTTCCGTAGTAGTCCACCAAAACGTTATCCAGGAGGCTGACGGCAGCACGGCCGGTACGAACCGTTGCCAGCTTTCTTCGAAAGTCCTCGATTACTGTGTCCATTCGAGGCTTGGTTTCTTTGATTATGTCCTTTTCGCTCATCTCGCTTTACTCCGCAAGCTTAATTCGTCAGAAGCTCAGTCGATTAGCGATTCATTTGCCTAACCAGACTTTTGTGCCAACGCCTTGCTCTCCAGCAACTACTCGGCGGATGTTACCCGTGCGGCGCATATTAAAAACCACAATCGGTAAGTTGTTGTCCATGCAGAGTGAGATTGCCGAGGCGTCCATAACTTTCAATTGTTTTTCAAGCACTTGCTGATAGGTGATCTCTCCAAAGAGTTCAGCCGTAGAATCCTTCATCGGATCCGCCGAATATACGCCATCAACCTTTGTAGCCTTCAAGATGATGTCGGCTTTTATTTCAAGAGCACGCAGGGCTGCGGCGGAGTCCGTTGTGAAATACGGGTTGCCTGTTCCAGCCGCGAAGATCACGACGCGACCCTTTTCAAGGTGTCGTACTGCCCGTCGCCGGATAAACGACTCAGCCAACTGGGGGATGTCGATCGCCGACAGCACCCGCGTATCGACATCGATCTTTTCGAGAGCGTCCTGAAGCACAACAGCATTCATTACGGTCGCAAGCATTCCGATATAGTCAGCTGAAGAGCGATCCATGTTGCCGGCACTCTTCGAAACGCCGCGAAAGATATTGCCACCGCCGACGACGACAGCAACCTCAACTCCAAGACGATGAATTGCCTTCAGTTCCTCAGCCACGCTACGTGCGACGTCTACGTCGATTCCGTAGTTCTGCTCACCCATCAGGGCTTCGCCGGAAATCTTTAGCAGGACTCGCCGGTAGGCCAGGGTGCTTAACTGCGTTTCGGTACTTGTAGTCATTGATCGAATCCGCAAATCGCCTAGCTTACCAGCGAAGCAACTTCGCCACCGAAGTCGTCGCCACGCTTTTCGAGCCCTTCGCCCATCTTATAACGGGTGAATCTTCGAATAGCTATTCGTTCGCCGGTTTTTGAGACTTTCTCAGTCACAAGCTCACCAACGGTCTTGGCGGGGTCCTTAACGAAAGGCTGGTCCGTCAAAACAGTTTCTTCGAAGAACTTGTTAATGCGACCGTCGACGATCTTGTCGATCACCTGATCAGGCTTGTTTGCATTCTTTGGATCATTTTTGGCCTGGGCCTTGGCAATCTCTCGTTCTTTCTCAAGCATGCTTGCCGGAACCTCTTCCCTGGTTACAAACCGGGGTTCAGCCGCAGCGATGTGCATGGCGATATCCTTAACCAACTGTTGGAACTCATCGCCACGCGCCACGAAATCAGTTTCGCAGTTCATCTCAACCAGGACGCCGACCTTTCCACCCATGTGGATGTAAGACCCAACGATACCCTCGGCAGCGATGCGTCCTTCGCGTTTCTTGGCCGATGCCAAACCACGCTCGCGCAGGATGTCCACTGCTTTGTCTTCATTACCCTCAGCTTCAACGAGTGCATTTTTGCACTCCATCATTCCTGCACCAGTTTTCTCACGGAGCTGCTTCACTGCAGCCGCTGTTATTTCCGCCATAATTGCTTTCTCTCCGAAATGATTGATTGTTAGTTAGTCAGGACCGTTAACCCTTCAATGAAAAACGCAGCCCGGCGGAAATTCCGCTTAGAGGCTGCGCTCGCCGAAGAGTAAGAATATCGCTTAGCTCGCCGCCACGACTGACTCAGGGCTTTCGTCGGGTGCTACTCCGGTCTCTGTAGATTCTTCGATCTGAGAAGTCGTTGTCTCGGTCTGCGCGTCTTCGCTGCCTGCTTGATCACTAGCTGTAGCTGTTGCCTGAGCGGCTCCACCGCCAGCATTTGCGGCGGCTTCACCAGCTCCCTCAGCGCCTTCAGCAGCAACTACGCCACCTTCGGTCGCTATCTGGTGTCCCTCAAGAATCGCATCTGAAATGCGTGAAGCAAACAGGCGAACTGCTCGTAGTGCATCGTCATTACCCGGGATCACGTAATCAATTCCTTCGGGTGAACAGTTAGTGTCGACAACGGCGACGATTGGGATACCGAGTCGATTAGCTTCAGCCACTGCAATCTCTTCTTTTTTGACGTCAATGATAAAGATCGCATCAGGCAAACGAGTCATGGATTTAATACCAGACAAGTTTTTGTTGAGACTTTCGCGCTCACGATCCAGCTTGATGCGTTCCTTCTTGGTCAACTTCTCGTAGCGACCATCGGTCTGCATTGCCTCGAGATCTTTGAGACGCTTAATCGACTTCTGAACTGTTTGAAAGTTCGTCAGCAATCCACCCAGCCAGCGTTGGTTAACGTAGTACTGGCTGCATTTCTCCGACTCTTCACGGATTGCATCTTGTGCCTGCCGTTTTGTGCCGACGAAGAGAACTGTTTTGCCTTTGTCTTCCGCAATGAGGTTGGTGACGAAGCTGATTGCTTCGCGAAACATTCGCTGCGTTTTTTGGAGGTCGATGATGTAGATGCCGTTGCGCTCTCCGAAGATATATTCCTTCATCTTCGGATTCCAACGTCTAACCTGGTGGCCAAAGTGAACACCGGCCTCCAGCAACTCTTTCATTGTAACCGAAACCAAACTAAGAACTCCTTCTCGCTAATTGGTTTAATGTACTCGCCGCAGCCTCTCGACTTCTTTTAGCGTAAGCAACCAATGGTGCTGCGACAATGGAATAGGATTTCGCAGAAATTCGAAATCCGAGAATTATCGTTTCGAGAACTGGAAACGCTTTCGAGCGCCCTTTTGTCCGTACTTCTTGCGTTCCTTGATGCGTGGGTCGCGAGTGACTAGACCGGCATGCTTGAGTGTGGGACGCAGATCCGCGTTGTACTCAAGTAACGCGCGCGTAATGCCGTGGCGAATGGCGCCTGCCTGACCGGCCGGACCACCACCTTTGACATTGATTACCAAATCGAACTTGTTCGTTGTTTCGGTCAGCTGTAGTGGCTGCCGAATAATCATCCGCAAAGTTTCATTTGGAAAATAGCGGTCGAACGACTTTCGATTGACTTGAACCTCACCGACGCCGGGTCGGAGATAGACGCGGGCGGTTGATGTCTTGCGTCGCCCAGTTCCGTAGTACTGAATATCAGCCACAGTATTTCCTCTTAATCAATTAACGCTTACTTTGAAGTCGTTTGGTGAGCCAGGTCTAAAGCTTGTGGACGTTGGGCGGTGTGTGGGTGTTCGGCATCTGCGTAAACCTTAAGTTTCTTCGCCATCGCCTTGCCGAGCTTATTTTTCGGCAGCATGCCCTTGATAGCAAGTTCAATAACTCGTTCAGGGCGCTTGGCGATCATGTCGCGGGCGGAGATTTCTCTCAGGCCGCCCGGATATCGAGTGTGATGGCGATAGACCTTCTGCTCAACCTTGTTGCCCTTCAAAACGGCCTTACGAGCGTTAATCACGACCACATGATCCCCGGTGTCCATAAATGGAGTCCATTCGGGGCTGCGCTTACCGGTCAGTATCGATGCTATTTCCGATGCCAGATGCCCGACCGTTTGACCGGTCGCATCTACCACGTACCATTTTCGTCTTCCAGCGAGATCCTTACCGCTGGGAAAGTATGTCGACATAGTTAACTATCTCTGTTTTCAGCGAATAAAACGCGAACGGCTAGAATACCGAAGCGGTTAAAATGTTGTCAAGGCGGCGAACAGCCCTGACGGTCTGCACTCATAAGATATCACGACGAGGGAGAGTGCGCACCTGGGTCTAATAAAACTTTTCAAGCAAAAGGCTCTTCGGAATTTCCGAAGAGCCTTACGCACTTTTCGCGATTTTCCCTCAAGACTTACGGCTTGTCAGGTGTCTTTGTCGTAGTCGGCGTAGCTCCGTCATTCCGCTTCAGCTTTGGCGGTCCCTGCTGCTGTTCAGTCGGCTTCTGATCACTGCCGTCAGTGGTCGTCGTAGTAGTGCCGTCGTCTGGTGTCGGCGAACGGCGCTTCAAGGTCGGTCGATCCGGTGCACCGTTATCACCAGCCTGAATCGCTCCAGAACTTGTGGCCCGAGCATTTGAAAGCTTTAACAGTCGACCCTTAACCCGCTGAAACTCCGAGCTGCTGATGACATATTCATCATGCTCTGGAAAACGAGCTGCTAGTGCCTGAGCTGCAGCCCGGCGATCTGGAGGAGCCGGATGAGTGGCAAATGCACGAGCTATAAAGCCTGGTTTCTTCTTGTTTTTGGCTTCCAGCTTCTCAAACATCGTAGCCATTGCCCCAGGGTCGTAACCTGCGGCATACATGTACTGAACACCCAGCTTGTCAGCCTCTTCTTCCGCACTACGGCTAAACTTCATGAAAATTCCCAGTAACCCGATGCCGGCTGTGTTTTGGTAAATCATTCCTGGGATTCCGCCAAGGAAGATAGAACCTCCGAGCGCGGCGTATTCCAACAGTGTGGCTTTTGTCTGATTCTCAACAGCGTGTCGAGCAGCAACGTGTGCAATTTCGTGAGCCATCACGCCAGCCAGCTCAGCTTCATTATCAGCGGCCAGTAGCAAACCCTTATTCACGTAAAAGAAACCACCTGGCAGCGCGAATGCATTTACTTCGTCAGAATCTATAACCTTGATCGTAAAGGGAACCTTCGCATCCGAATGCAGCACAATGTTCTGACCCACTCGGTTTACATACTCGGTGATAAGCGGGTCTTCGATGAACTTTGCCTGTCGATCAACTTCGGCGGCGGCCTCGCGTCCCTGACGTACTTCCTTCTCAGTGGATCCACTCATCTTTGCGATGATGCCGGTATTGATATTCCTCTTTCCAATCATCGCGGGATCTTCGTTTGTCGAAAGTGGCCTATTACTACGAACGGCTGTCGTGGTCGGCGCCGGCGCGGTAGTACTCGCCTGTTGAGTTTTCTTTTCAGCGGACTGAGTCGTGGTGGTGGCAGGTTTTGCGGTTTGATCGTTGGTACCAGGGGTTTGAGCGACCGCAACCAACGAACTGGCCAAAATGGAGCTGGTTAAAACGAAGGCACTGGTGGCGCGGGAGAAGCTGTTCATTTCTAATCCTCCAATAACTCTTTAAAGCGTGGTCGGACCAACGAAAACCGAATAATACCGTACGATTCTATGGAAAAAAGTCGATGACGCGCTTTGCGAAAACAGCCAGAATCGATGCGACCTGAGGGGATAGGTTTCTAAGATGTCGTTTTCGCTTATTTCAGGCGCGCAGTCTATGATGCACAGGCTCCGTAGCTGGTTGCGCCGAGCCGAGCAACTTCATCAGTCAGGAGGAGTGTTTTCGCAACCAAACGGAGGCTTTTAACACTTTCACTATACTTGGAATCAATGCTCAGAGTAAACAGCAAGAGGCAACGAATTCCCTCTCGACTAGCGAAATGGCGCAACGCAAACCCACAATCTCAATAATCGGTACTGGACGCCTTGGTGGCGCTCTCGCGATTGCCCTAACTCGACGAGGTTATCCGCTCGCCTACCTGGTGGCACGAAACCGTCGTAACGCGAAAAAAGTCGCCTCACTCTTAGACGTTCCGAGTACCGTCCTGGCCGCAAAAGAGTTGGGCAGGCTCAAAGATCTAGAACTGATAGTTATCTCAACACCTGATGACCAGCTGAGCGAAGTAGTCGCTCGCCTTTCCCAAGTAGAGGTAGATCCCTCGCTTAAGCCGGTAACGTTGCACACCAGCGGCGCGTTGTCGTCGGCAGTTTTGTCTCCGCTGATTCAGAAGGGTTGGAGCGTAGGTTCAATCCACCCGTTGATTGCCGTCACCGAGCCACAGTCGGGCGCCGATTTACTGAGGGGTGGATTCTGGTGTGTCGAGGGTCAAAAGCGAGCGGTGAGTCTTGCTCGGATGATAGTTCGTGATTTGGAGGGCAAGAGCTTTTCGCTTGAGGCTAAATACAAACCGCTCTATCACGCCGCCGCGGTAATGTCGTCTGGCCAGGTTGTCGCTCTGTTTAGGGTGGCTCTCCAGATGCTCGAGAAGTGTGGCCTATCGTACAAGCAATCGAAGCAGATCTTGTTGCCCTTGATAGAGAGTGCGGTGAGCAATCTGACGACGAAGGGCGAGGCGTTGGCGCTGACCGGGTCATTTGCGCGGGGCGACCTTCAAACAATTAGGCTTCATCTCGATTCGCTGTCAAAGAAGGAGTTCGCCGACACGGCAGAGCTCTATCGACTGCTGGGATTGCAATCGGTGTTGCTTGCCGAAGAGAACGGCTTGGATGCGAAATCTGTCAGTGAGATCAAACGCGAGTTGATGAAGAAGTGAGCTCCGACCAAAGCTAGGTCACCTTTAGTGGCGCGTAGATAATATAAGGCGAGCTTTTCTGTCGGACCGCGTACGTCTCGTGCGCTAAGGTTAGTAACGAAATTGATTGAATCGAAATGAGACTGTAGCGAACGAATGCGCACGAGACGTACGCGGTCCGACAGAAGAGCTAAGAGGTGATCTCGGAGAAGCTACTAAAGGGTAACCTTCAGTTGCGAACGCAATCTTTTTGTCGTTAAATTTTCAAGCAGTCAATTCCAATCAACTTAACGCATCTTCCAGCCAACTTATGCAGCCAACTCCAACTGCCAGCTACAGTTTGACCCTTCGTTTAAAACTTTCATCCCGCGCGGGAACCCTCGGCGAAGTCACGATGGCGATTGGTCGAGCTGGGGGTGATATTGGCGCAATCGACATCGTGAACGTCGGCAATCATCACATCGTGCGAGACATAACCGTGAGCTCGGCTTCGAGCGCGCATGGAGAACAGATAATCAAAGCTGTTAAAGACGTGGATGGAGTGGAACTAATCCATGTCTCTGATCCCACTTTTCTCATGCACCTCGGCGGAAAGATAGAAGTTGTATCGAAGGTTCCATTGAAAACACGCGCTGATTTGTCGATGGCCTATACGCCGGGTGTTGCACGGATCTGCGAGGCGATCCACAAAGATCCTGAAAAGGCTTTCACCCTGACAATAAAGAAGAACACTGTTGCCGTCGTAACTGATGGAACCGCAGTTCTGGGTCTGGGTGACATTGGACCAGCAGCAGCAATGCCCGTAATGGAAGGCAAGGCAATGCTGTTTAAGGAATTTGCGGGAGTTGATGCTTTCCCCATCTGTTTGAACACTAAAGATCCCGACGAGATAGTGAGAACAGTCAAGGCTATCTCACCTGCTTTCGGAGGTATCAATCTTGAGGACATCTCCGCGCCACGTTGTTTTGAAATTGAAGAACGACTCAAAGAAGAACTTGATATACCAGTCTTCCACGACGATCAGCACGGAACTGCAGTTGTCGTACTGGCAGCGCTAATCAACTCACTCAAACTTGTCAAAAAACAGATTGGAGAAGTTAAGGTCGTCGTCAATGGAGTAGGCGCGGCCGGTGTGGCCTGTTCAAAAATAATTATGGCGGCTGGCGTCAAAAACATCATTGGTTGCGATCAGTCCGGCGCACTTTATCGAGGACGTACCGAGAATATGAACTGGGTAAAGGACTGGTACGCTCGAAACACGAACCCAGACGAAGAGAAAGGGACAATCCACGATGTCATCAAGGGTGCCGACGTCTTTCTTGGGTTGTCGGTTCCCGGCGTAATCAACGAACAAGACGTAATGAATATGGCCAAGGATCCAATCGTATTTGCTATGGCGAACCCGACACCTGAAATCATGCCAGAAGACGCTGCCCCACACGTTGCGGTAATGGCAACCGGCCGATCCGACTATCCAAACCAGATTAATAATGTTCTTTGTTTCCCGGGCATCTTTCGTGGCGCCCTTGCTTGTCGTGCGTCGCGTATAAACGAAGCGATGAAACTAGCAGCAGCAAACGCGATCGCCGGAATTATCACTGATGCTGAGCTACATCCTGAATACGTTGTGCCTTCGGTTTTTGATAAGCGCGTTGCAGAAGCTGTGGCAAAAGCAGTTGAGGTAGCCGCGTATGACACGGGAGTAGCGCGTCGAGATCGAGGAGACGACACTCCTGACTCATTTTGATCAATGCCGAAGCCAAAACAGATTGTCGTCACCACCACAGTGAGCCGTCATAACCCACAATTCTCGCGACTTGTAACCATACCTCTCGCCGACATAGCACCCTGGAAGCTCACAAACACAACAGTTGTCGAAGGAAAAATTAACGACACGGAATTGGGCCGTAGATCTTTGAAGCGTTGGGACGATCGTCAGTGCTGGTGGATTGATTTGCCTGAGCCTTTATGCAAGAAGGCAAAGCTCGATACCGGAGATAAGGTCACACTAACTATCAAGCTAGCGTCTGAGGTATTACCAGACGAACTCAAGTTGTTGTTGCAAGAGAACACATCTGCAAAGGCACGTTGGGAGAAACTTACAGCCGCACAACAGAGAATGCTTCGAGAAGAAATCTTCGCAGCAAAAACTTCTGCTACACGCAGGCGACGTGCAGAAAAAATCCTTAGCTTCTAAAAAAGCGGGCCCAAACATGGGATTCGATGTCGTCGGGGCATAGATTCTCCTAGTAAGATGAAGACTTCACTAATGACTCATTTAGTTTCTGGAAGAGTGCTTCCTCAGTGAGTCCTTCAAGGGCTTGGAAAAGTTCCGATTGGTCCAAAGCTTCGACGCCATCGACACCTAATACATACGCTGTAAGAATTGTAAGGTCCTGATTCTTTTTTGAAGTAAGAAAGAAAAGATAGTTCTCGCCAACTGCAGGCATGTTAAAACCATGAGTTCTGTAGAGAACCCTCTTCCCATTTGGATATTTGACAAACCCACCATTGCGACTGACTGCGATTTCACTGCCGTCAACCACTGAGCTAGTGGCAGTCTTAAATACCTTACTTATTGAGACTGTGAATTCGGAGTAGACGTTTTTCTTATTCGCCGAGACATGAGCTTCAGCAGCGGTAACCTTGCCAATGACGATATATTCACTTTCAGACACTGGAAGCGCAGGAAAGTTCATCGCGTCATGTACAGTAGCGACAACTTCCGCTGCCCACGCGGGAGGGTTAGGGTCGACTATCTGGAAGTCATTGTGTCGTAACCCCTTTTCCTTACGAATTCGATTCTTGGCTGCATCTGCCAAGTCTGGCTCCTCATATTCTGCGGTTGGAAAACGGCTCTTCCTTTCTTGTTCTTGCTTTAATGGGTCCTTTACGTTATTTGAGGTGTTTTGCCCTTGCCGTGCGAACGTAAGCCCTAAGGTTTCTAAGACCAGAAACAGAAGAACATACGTCAAAAGATGCTTTTTCATAATAGGCTCCGAGAAAGATTCAGAGGAGAAGGTTCAGCTCGACGAATCAGTGAAGACTTCGTATAAGGTCCATTGCATTCAATCCGCGTTTTCTAAGTCCCTTGTGCGACTTTGAAAGCCTTAGAGCAACCTCCTTTGTAATATTATTCTGGCTAAGGTTTTTTCTTTTGCACCGCAGGTTTTGCTGCGACTGAGAGACAAGGTTCAACCACTGCCAGAGTCGTGAGCGAGCGCAGTGACTTTTCAGTTAGATCAGAAGCCTGTGTAACCGTCCCATCAAAATCAAGTTTGCCAATCTCGCGAAACGCGGTCTCTGGATTAAATCCCGGTGTGGAATACATCGCGTAACTGCCAAAAGTCTTACCTTCTATCTTCATGGGAACGGTCTGCATTGAGAAGTCCGGGTTCTCAAGACTATTGATTGTTTTCACTGCATTCCCTAACTCCTCAATGCCGCGGTTTATATCCAGCCGCGCATATAGGTAGGCCAAAGCAAGTGAGGTACGGGCTGATACGATTGTCTTGGGAGACTTAGCCGCGGCTTCTCCAATTTCATTTAGCATTTCCCGAACCTGGGTCTGATCCTCATTTTCTTTTAGAGTTTTCTCCGCGATTCTTGAGAACAAGTAAGCCCGTTGGTCCAGTTCAGTCACGCGAGTAGCCAACCGTCGGGCTTCGACCAAATCCTTTTTCTCGATCAAGGCTTGAGTGCGGAAGAAATAGAACCAGTTCGTTAGCGGACCTCTTATGTTGGAGTCAGATATTTTGTCGATGACACTGATTACTCGCTCGACCGTTTCGTCTTTTGACGCGCCGGTAACGGCAAAGGTTAGCCCTGCGTCTCGACGATCCACGTCAGACAACTTCTCGGCTGCTTCAACCTGTTCGTCGAATGATCTCTTTGGATGGTTATCTCGACCGATTGAGCTTGTTACCTGACGTTGAGACGCTGGAGACAAGAGCGCATACAGCTTGTCCTTTGCTTGTTGGGAGTCAGCGGAGAGATCGGGTAACAGCTGTTGAATCTTTGAATCAAGTCGAGTTAATGCGAGCCACATCTGTCCGGCGTCCGACACGCGATTACTCGACGTTGCATCGACCGGCGTGTCGAGTGAGTTGTCAACTCGATCGAGCAGCGTTACGACAAAAAGACGTTGCAAACCGGGATCACCAGTGAATCCTTCAGGCACACGATAGATAGTGTAACCAGGCATGTCGCCAGCTTCACGATCGTTTCCAAACGGATATGCGGAGAGATAAAGAAAATGGTCCATTGGCGCCGCGCGATAAGCGGTCAGTGCGTCGCGATAAAACTGGTCGGCTGCGGCGAGGTTTACCTTTGAGAGTTCGTAAAGGAAAGTTGACAGATAGAGGCTGGACGGATACTGAAAACTTGCTTTCGCAAAGCTCACTCCGGCGGCAACGTCGGTCTTGATCATCTCCATCCCGAGTGTTAACAACTTCTCGCCGACTTTTCTTTGTTGCTGCGCGGTCGCCGCTCTTTCCTCGAGCTCGCGACTTTCGTCCTGGAGCATCTGCTCAGAGAGTTTTCGAGCCCGTGCGGGATCTCTTTTGGCTAGGGCGGTGATCACCTTGAATCGCTGATCAGGTGTGTCCATTCTCATAAAAGGAGAGCTTTGTTTTAGTTCGTCACCAGTAGCTTTGTAGTTCAGTGTAGCCAAGTCAAATGACTCGAGGAAGAGTGCTAGTGACTGTTCTTGTTGGTAGGGCCACAAAAGGTCAGCCGCTCGAAGTTGGACGGTAATGCGACGGACTTGATCATCGATCGTTTTGGCGACAGCAATCTGTTGTTTGATGATTTCGAGGGCGCTTGTTCGGGTACAAAACGATGAAGAGATTATCGGGTTATTCTTCTTAGGTTCCTGTGCTGGAAGAGTGGCAATGGGAACAAGCAGAAAAATAGCGATTGCTAGTTTTGACATTGAGGTTTCGCTAATCAGACTTTTGAGGCAAAGCTCTCGAATTTGGAAACTCGATCTTGCTAAAGCTATTCCACTTTGGTTTGCAGGCTTTGAGCAATTAACGGTACGACACGACGCGGGACATCGATGGCCAGCTTAATGTGACGAGCATGAGTGAAGTGACCTGCAACGTAAATTCCGCGAACATTTGTCTCGAAACTTTCCGGGTCGTATACGGGCACTTCTGTGAGTTTGCCGGCCTCTGTCCTCACTCCTAATTTCTTGAGTAGGGTTAAGTTGGCATCACTGCCAATCAGAACGAATACAACGTCGTTAGGAATCGTCAGCAACTCACCAGCCTCAGTTGTTAGGTCAACCGCATTTTCTCGAATCTCGACGATATGTTTATAGAGAATTACTTTCAACCGTCCGGCTGTGACTTCCGCTTCCAGCGGTTTGCGGACCCAATGCTTCATGGCGCCCTTTTTGGGGTCGGTGTTTTCCCAGTCTTCACGCCAGATGGCCAGTGTTGTTCTGGCTCCTTCCTCCGATAAGAATAGAGCTGCTTCCGCCGCACTGTTTCCACCACCAACCACCAGCGCCTCCTTCCTTATATAGGCGTAAGGCTCCACGAAGAGATGATGTACTTTTGGTAGATCCTCTCCGGCAATTTTCAGATGTCGAGGATTGTCCATCGCGCCGATCGCAAACAGGACTCGTGCAGCCTGGTACTCAGCCTTATCGGTTCTAATGAAAAATCCTTCGTCAAAATTTCCTGTTACGTCGATCACTTCTTCGCCGGTGTTTATGCGCAGATCCTGGTCCAGTACGAAATGGATGTAATGCGACAGCAACTCTTCTCTAGAGGGCTTTTCCAATACTGGTTGAAGTGTACCTTCGTGCATCTCTACTTCATTCGGAGTAGAAAACATTGTTCGGCCGACCGGGTATTTGCGAATGGTATTGGCGATGGTGCCTTTCTCAATTACCAGGTAGTTGAGGTCTTCATTTGCGGCCGCTTCAGCAGCTGAGAGTCCAGCCGGTCCGGCACCTATTATTATTAGATCGAGTTGCTCCATAGTTTTCCGTTCATAAACTACTACACAAATACTTCTCCGGTAGCCACGACAACTGACGCTCCGCCAACCTTCACTTCTTCAATCTTATCGCCTTTAGTCAAGACGTCGAGATGGATCCGGCTTGGCCGATTGATGAAGTCGCCTTGCTCAATCACAAACTTGAATCTACCGTCCGCCGGTTGCAGCGACAAAGCTTTGTGATGGACCAGGTAAGCGCCGAGCGCTCCGCAAGCACTGCCTGTGGCCGGATCTTCCGAAATATTGTCAGCGGGCGCAAAGAAGCGTGCATGCGCCCGGGACGAACCGAGCTCGATCGTTTCTCTGGAAAAAGTATGACAACCAGATGCACCGCGTCGGGTGTAAAGATCCGCAAGTAGTGAAGCGTTGACGCGACAATCTCGCAAATCAGCAAGCGAGCGAATTGGGACAGCGAGCGAGGGCAAGCCCGTACTTATCACCTGTATGGGGAGACTCTCATCGAGATCCTCACGCGCACGTCCAAGAGCTCGTGCGATTTCCGACTGCTCGTGCGGGTCATCTATTTCGTCAACTATCTGAAACGTACCCTGAGTCATAACTACCTGGACTGGCTCTTCTCCTTTGAACTCAACATCGACCGGCAGTACGCCGATTCCAACTTCTTGATAAATGCGGATCCAGTTTCCTTCATTCGGTTTTGGTACGACGCCTTCGCGCGCCAGCACATTCCACGTTCCCACGACTGGATGTCCGGCAAAGGGCAGTTCACGCGTTGGCGTAAAGATTCTCAGACGACGAAGAATCTCAGGCGCCGGCACTTTCTTTCTTTCGTCTTGCTCTCGATCCTTGAGGTCAGTTGGCTTCAGCACAAATACTGTTTCCGAGAGATTCATCTCCCGGGCAATGTGCATCATTTGTTCATCGGTGAGCCCTTCCGCTTCAGGAAATACTGCGAGTGGATTCCCGGTAAAAGCACGATCAGTAAACACGTCGACTTGAACAAATCTATATCCAGGCATAATGAAGCCTTTCTCGTTCCGGAGTTGCACACATGATCAGAGCAGACTCAAGGTCAGGTCAAGGGAAGTGACGTAAATGTTTACACAGGTCTTCTGTCGGAGTGGGTACGTCTCTGCGCCAACTCTCGGTAAAGACTTCTGCAAAGGCTCAAGACAAATCGCCGCTGACATCCTGCAACGAGGCGCACGGGACGTACGCGCTTCGACAGAAGAGCGGGCTCGTCAGTTCGACACCAGCAACTAAAGGGTCCATCCGCGCGAAAGCGGTCCGGTCAATTCTAACGACTTTATCGCGGATATTGACATTCGTGTTGAATCGGTGCTGAACTCCTCAGCGAATCCTCATCGAAGTCCATATGGCCCGTCAGTATGAGGGTCGGTCAACTTAGGGTTCACTCGCTGATGGGTTCGCCCATCCCTCGCCAGTCACTGAGCAGGCGCTATCACATCGATAGGCGCTAACGCTCACTCTTAGCTTCGGAGGTCTTCCAAGATGCCCGCCGCGCGGACACGCGTACCTGCGCGTTTTACGGATGGCATTTTCCTGGATCCGGGACGTGCGTAGCCATGGAGAAAAATCATGAGTCTAAAAACACTCGACACTGTAATAGCGTTGATTGTAGTCCTGCTGGTCTTAAGTTTGATCGTCCAGTCAATTCAGGCGGTTATCAAGAAGTGGTGCAAATTGAAATCGCGATCGCTTCTGGATTCGTTGGGCGACCTTTTCGAATATGTTGATAGTCAGACCGTCGCAAATAAATCACCAGCAAAGTTGGTTGCGGAGATCAAACAGGAATTCAAGAAGCTGGGTCGAGTTTCATTCGTCCGTAAGAGACCAATGATTGACTCAATTGCCAAGGACGACCTGCTCAAAATACTCGACCGACTCAACGCTGCTGCGCTCAAGCCAAAAGTAGAAACGTGGTACGACACAACCATGCAAGGCTTTGAAGAGCGTTACGCGCGGCACATGAAGTCAATCGCAATTTGTGTTTCGATTGTCCTGGTCCTCTTCCTCAACGCAAATTTCTTTCAGGTCTACAAAAACATCGCTACTAATGAGGTCTTAAGAAACTCCCTGCTTGAACGGCGCGATCAAATTCAACGTCAATTGAATGATCGTTCCGTACAGTCTGGCGAGCAGCAAGCGATTAAGGAGCAACTGAATATCGAACTCAGAGAACTACAGAGCACCATGGATGAGTCGCTGACGTTTGGCTTCTCCCCGATTAAGCCACAACAGTTCACTGACTTTGTTGGTGCACGTGGAGTTTGGCAAAGTGTCTCGTTCACCGATCGTTTGGGTTACGCAATCAAGGCGCTGATAGGTTGGTCGATAATGGTGATGTTACTGAGCGTTGGCGCGCCATTCTGGCAAGATGCGCTTGAGTCTCTATTTGGGATCAAGAGTTTGCTTCGTAAGAAGTCCGATACCATGAATGTGGAAGAGACCAGCGGCGGTCAATCACGGCCCTAGCCTTATAGTGCGGCGATTTGGCTAATCATGCGATGTCTTACTCAGTTCTGTCTGATTTTTGCCTACGTTAGCGCGACTGCTCTGTTTGCTCAGGCGCAAAATGCTCCGACCTGTTCACTGCTAACTGACGCAGATGGAAATGAGCGCATTAATGGAACGCGACTCTGTGTATTACTTGAAATAAGAAATGGGAAGATTGCCATAGATCGAATACACAGTAAATTTGTGCCGTCGTCCGTATTTCTTCAGCGCCTGAGTATCAATCAAGTCGAAGCTCAATCGATTGTTTATGAAACCCTGGAGAAGTTGCTCGCCAGTATTCCGAAACCGTACCGCCTCGGTCTTTCAGAAGCCGATCGCGCACTTGATGATAAGAATCAATTGAACGATCCGCAGACGAATGCACTTCGAATTGCCAACCTGTCCTGGAAAGACTACTTACAGCAGTTTGATGAATGGGAACGGAAAGAGTTTGGAGTGGGCGAGATCTTTCCTGAAGCCGAAGCGAGTGCACCAGGAGGTTTGATGTTTCCTGTGGTGACTGCTCAGGAAAGTACTGCGCTACTGATCTATGAAGACGGTGGTTATGACCCTGAAGCCGGAGTGATCAGATTTGCTGTTGCTGACCCTATAAGCGACTTCGCTAAAGAGGATCAGGTGCAGATTCAATTACCTGGAGTTTCCGATCCAGCAAAAAAAGCGGAACGTTTGAAGCGTATCAGACAAGTGCTTCAACCCCTTGCAGGTAAACCGCGTTGTCTTGAGTGCATACGCGAAAGGGTAGCAGCCTATTATCGCCGGTTAGGTCTGACGCCAAATGTAATATTCGACAACAAAGGGACCTCGCCATTACTAATTTCAATAGTTGAGGGTGCAAGGATTGTTGGTATTTCCTGGTTGTCGTTGAAAGACAACGACACGAATATCGACAAAGTCCTGTACTCGTTGATGACCCATAATGCGTTTCGTAGTTATCTAAAACATCGCGATGAGATTCGTCGTCAAAAGGTATTCAATTACGTAGAGCGGACAGGTAGTGCTGGTCCCTATCTGAATGAATCGCGGCTACAGATTCAACAACTGCTTACAAATCAACTTGGATACACAGTAAGTTTCAGCTTTGCTCCAAACGTTACCGAACCTCTTGCGTCCAGCTTCAACCTCACGATTCAAAAGAATTCCGAAGAAGAACAACCGGCAGCTGCAACAAATGAGACCCCTGAATCGGCGCCAGCGACCGCAAATCCGGCCGGCGTAGTTACCGCGCACGAACAGGAAAAAGACGCGGCAACTGAATTTATTCCGAAGAACGAATCTGACAGTGCGCCCGAAATACGAAAAGACAAAAAGCGATATGTTGGAGGTGGTTTTGAGTATCTACCTGGTCAGGGAGTTCGCTTCTTTGGTCTGGGCCAGGTTTCGCGGTTTCCATTCCTACCGGACAGTATCAATAACTTCTCTGCGAAAGCAGGTGGGCAGGGAACTGCTGGTGGTCTTGGGTCAGTCAATTATTTTGGTGACTACATCTTATTCAATAAGTTGCATCGCCGGCTTTCATTTCAGCTAACTACGTACTCGGATCTCGAAGCCGATCGTAATCTCGGTGGACCACTCGTAAACCAGCGTTCTAATGCGGGTCTCGCACGGATTGAATTCGAACCCTTCCGTGATTGGAACGGACAACTACTCCGTTTTTACGCCGAAGGCCGTCATGATACGGTCGCGATTCAATCTGATCTACAACCAACGTCAAAGCAAAACCTAACAACAATCGATGTTGGCGGGTTGTATCTCTTTGAGAGTTCAGAAGTCGAACACCCGCGGCGAATACGATTTGAACCATTGTTACGTCTTGGCTTGGGACTCGCGGTTGGAGAGCCGCGTTTCAATAAAGCTGTACTAAAAGGGAATTTTCATCAGGTTCTACCGAACAGGTTTGAGTTTGACTTCAATGGACTTGCAGAGTTTGCGAGTTTGGAAACGCCTGTATTCGAGCTGCCATCCTTCGGAGGTGCGGAAGTGGTGAGAGGGTTCCGACGCGATGATGGACTCGGACGAAAACTCTGGAGTGCGCAAAATGAAATCTGGGTGCCATTACCAATTGGCAATGAACTGAGTCAGGGACTTAAAGCCATGATCCGCGAAAAGGTAAAGCTGGCGCCCTTTGTCGATGTAGGTGGTTTGTACGACGCGGTGAATACAACCTCGGGTGTTCGCTCGGGTCTCGGGCTCGGAGTACGATTCATCTACAACCCAATCATCTTCAAATTCGATTACGGTTATGGTTTTGGACCAACCGTATACGGTGGCAGCCGGGGGAGGTTCTATTTCAGCCTCGGCAGCAATCTTCCGTTTTAGACTTAACGTCCTCGCTTCACAAAAAGGAGAGACAATATGCCAGGTTTGCAACTAACCAAGAACAACGAAACCTTTCTCCTCGATCCGCTCGGATCAGTTTCAGTAAACAATGCCGCAATTGGTAAATGGAAAACGGATCAAACGAATAAGATCGTAATCACCAAGAATGACAACACGACGATTTCGTTTGATGTCACGTGGCAATTCAATTCGGACAATCAACTCGAGGTTTCTGCAAGTGGTAAGAAGTTCAACTTCAATGAAGTAGCTGAAAATATTCCACGCTATGAAACCCGCGATGCAGTATTGGTAGTGAAGCCAAACAAAGACCAATCGTTCTCGTTTGAATTGCGCGGCGATTGGAGTTTATCCGAAAGCCACGATCTCACGATAAAGATAAACGGTAAGAGCTCAACCATCGACGGTTTTATTCACGATCCGCGCAGCCGCTTCATGTTTCACTTCTCCAACAAGAAGAGTCTGCTGCAAGGTTCTGTACTTGGTTTTGCCGGCACCTGGTCTGAATTTGTAGATCCGAACGGGGCTCCGCGTTTGAAATTTACTTACAAGCGTGATGGACAGCCCGATGGAGAGTTTGTTCTACCAAAGGGAGTGACGGTCGACAAAACGATGAACCAGTTGATGTATGAGTACGACAAGTCTGGTAAGAAACGTCGTATACAGTTTGTCGGCACTCTCATGATCAGCGACGACTTCACCGTTAGTTATGGACTGGATCGTCAAACCGCCGGCGACGGTTCGCAACAGGTTGGGAAGACGACGTTCACATTCAACGCGGCCTTCAAGAAGAAGAACTTCACCGGCGACCTTGATCTCGCAATTAAGAAAGAAGATGGAAGTATTGGTACGACGACGATCAGCATCTCGGGGCGGTTTACAGCGGTACTAGGTCAAACGAAATTACTGGCAGGTTTTACCTTTGAGCAGAACAGAGGTGGAAACAAGACCACGACAACTTTTGGGTTTGCGGGACAGCTTGAATTCAAGCAGGGATCAATCCGGTGGGCATTCACTACAAGTAACACCACGACGAAGACAATTACGTTAGCTGTCAATGTCGACATTAACATCGGCAACAGCACGCAGTTGGATGCGCGACTGAATCTGGCTATGGAGGGCGGTCAACTGAAAGGAGTGACATTCTTCCTGGGGATTGCGTTTTGAGACTTGAGCGAGCAGGGGTAAGTATCGTCACGCAGTAGCGTCGTCTCTGCTCGCATACACGAGTCACAGTGGGATGAGGTCAGTACCGTCGCGCAGTAGCGTCGGGTCCGCTCGCATACACGAGTCACAGTGGGATGAGGTCAGTACCGTCACGCAGTAGCGTCGGGTCCGCTCCCATACACGACGCATAGTGGGATGACGTTCATAGCAACGGACGCATCGTTCAATCCTCAAAGTCTGGCGGCTCGTCTCCTTGTCCGTACAGTACATACTCAATGGCTCTAGCAACGCTTTGTTCATTCCAAAGTCGCTTCTTGCTGCCCTTGCGAGCCCAGGGACTGAATTCTTTAAGCCATAAGCCGTCCTCTCTCAGTTGTCTAGTCGCATTTGCCTTGAACGCGTTGAGCACTATGTTAGGTCGGCGATTTGCAGTAACGACTATGTGAATGTGATTTGTTCGCACATTTAATGCGAGTAAGGACCAGTGACGGAGCTGGCATGTTTCGCGTATTGCACACTCAATTGATCGTCGTTGACGCTCATCAAGAATCAGCGGATCTGTCTTAAGCTGGTCTTGATTGTAGCTATGCCACCTCTTATTAGGAGGTATGTATGGGGAACGATATCGATTGTGAAAGCGATCTATAGAACCGCGACGGTCACCATGCAGCCACGTGCCGTAAGTACGGAACGAAATAAAGTACGCGAGAGGAGTGTCGGTGTCGTTCCACATGATGAGGATGAGGAATCAGAAATGCGATGATCTTGCCAGCCGGTAATAACGCTGTCAACACAGAGTACTTGAGCTGTGCCATCATCCGAGACTGCTCACTGTGCGCGAGCGCAGACACCACCTGCCACTGTGAGTCGTGAATGGGCGGGGACCCGACGCTACTGCGTGACGGTACTGACCACCTGCCACTGTGAGTCGTGTATGGGCGGGGACCCGACGCTACTGCGTGACGGTACTGACCTCATGCCACTGTGAGTCGT
>Ga0209216_1000016_pt1 | contig 136746 bp, 102 predicted proteins | sample TexAe_OM2H0_O2_FD_187940 | JGI IMG/M metagenome (GOLD analysis project Ga0209216, IMG submission 187940) | Forest soil microbial communities from Davy Crockett National Forest, Groveton, Texas, USA - Texas A ecozone_OM2H0_O2 (SPAdes) (version 2) | ecosystem: Environmental > Terrestrial > Soil... | reverse complement strand
AACCCCCGACACGTCGGGGTTTGATGAGATACCGGAACTTCCTTGTCCCAGGGTTGCCAAAGCTCAACCCTGGGCTGGAATTTGCGAACACCTTCGGTGCTGGATTCTGTTTACTGTCGTCCCTTTTGGTTGCGGCCTAAGCCACGCTATGTAATCTGTGGTTGGCGTTTCGCCTCCGTTAGATAGCACTCGACACGGGTGATAGAATCGCTCTATGGAGAATTTGTTCCCCTTGTCGATGCTCGTGGTCGGCATAATCATCGGCGCCTTAGTTGTATGGGTTATAAGTCGCACAAAAATTAAATACGAATTCGAACGTGGACGTGCTGCAAGCGAAACCGACATCGCCACGTTAGCCGAACGTCTGGCTGGCAAAGACGATCATCTCCGGCAGCTTCGCGACGAACTCACTCGTGAAACTGAACACTTTGATCAACTAAGAGACGAAAACGCCTCGATTCTTGCAAAGCTTTCGGCTACGCAAACTCGCCTCGAAGAAGAACGTCGTACAAACCAGGAGAAGCTGGAACTACTCGAAAACGCGGAAGAAAAACTTGCGGATGCTTTCAAAGCACTTTCCGCTGACGCGCTGCGTAGCAACAATCAGTCATTCCTGGATCTGGCAAGACAGAATCTCGAGAAGTTTCAAGAGACCGCCAAGGGTGATCTTGAACAACGCCAACAAGCTATCGACCAACTCATCAAGCCTTTGAAGGACTCACTGGAAAAGGTCGACGGAAAAATCGGCGAACTCGAAAAGACCCGCGCCGGTGCTTACTCTGAATTGCGTGAACAAGTAAAAGCACTCGCAACTTCTCAATCACAACTTCAGGCGGAAACAGGAAACCTTGTAAAAGCACTGCGCGTGCCTCACGTTCGCGGTCGCTGGGGTGAGATTCAGCTACGTCGAGTGGTTGAACTTGCAGGAATGCTTCAATACTGCGACTTCGTTGAACAAGAGACCGTAAATACAGAGGAGAGTCGCATACGACCGGATCTGATTGTTCGTCTCCCGGGCAATCGGACAATCGTTGTCGATTCGAAGGTTCCGTTCGACGCGTTCTATGAATCAATTTCAACAACTGACGAGGAAGTGCGCGCGAACAAACTGAAAGAACATGCGCGACTTGTACGCGCACATATCACGGCTCTCAGTCGCAAGTCGTACTGGGAAACCGTTCAACCAACACCGGAGTTTGTACTTCTCTTTTTGCCCGGCGAGACCTTTTACAGCGCGGCACTTGAGAATGATCCAAAACTTATTGAGGACGGAATTGCTCAACGCGTAATCATTGCAACTCCAACAACTCTCATCGCTCTGCTGCGAGCGGTCTCGTATGGTTGGCGTCAGGAACAAATGGCAGAAAACGCTCAGGAGGTAAGTAATCTCGCGAAGACTTTATACGATCGCCTTCGAGTCTTTACCAGCCACTTCGACGACATTGGCAGGAATCTCGATCGAGCCCTCGACTCTTACAACAAAGGAGTACGATCGCTGGAAGCTCGTGTTCTGGTAACAGCCAGGAAGTTTAAGGAACGAGGAGCGATCGCGGGTGATGAAATCGATACCCTGGAACCGCTCGACAAGGCGACACGCACTCTCGCTCTCGATGAAGGTGGCCTCTTTCCCGATCTTGTCGCCGCTGAACCTGAAGAACCTGAGGACGATGAATTTCCTCTCCTGAAGACACAGACCGTCGGTGAGGGATGAGGAATCAAAGTGACTTGGTATTGAGCAAAAGGTCGAAATCCCAACAACGGCAGTTGGTGGATGGGTTCAGATCCTTTCTACACACGGTTTTTCTTTTCCTCCGGCGCGCTGCGCGCGCAGCGTTTAGTAGACGCTCTCTCTGTAGAAAGGATCTGAATCATCCACCAACTGCCGTTGGTGGGATTCAGCAAAATACACGGACAGTGCGGGATTTCCGAAATCTGTGAATAAGAATTTGAACGAAATATGGCTTGGCCCACTTCTTGGTAACAACCGTAGTCGCCTCATCGAGCGTTGCGTTCAACTTGTTGCGAACGATCAATCTGACAAGTTTCTCTATCTTGCAGCTTCACATCCACTACTCGAAGTAGTCACACAAGGAATTCTCGATGGGGATCGGAATCGAGGAGTTTGGGGCGAATTGCCCGTCTACCTCTTTCGCGGATTCGTCAGACGAATACTCTCAACTTCTCTGGATTCAGCTGGCTCGGGCGTGCCTCCGCGCGTTCCGATCGATCGTGAAGAATTACCGCTGCAGCGTAGTTTGGTATCCCAAATCCTCACCAAGCTAGTTTCAGCAAACAAGATTAAGGCACTAGCGCCGATGGCAACTCGCGAAGGTTGCGTTAATACGATCTCCACTTTACTCGGCGAGATTCAACGTGCTGGAAAAACACCTGCCGAGGTTGATGAAATCGTTGCCGCTCGAATGCAAGACCTGATGCCTCAATCAACCTCGGGCAAATCACAGGTAGATTTCGACAATGAGATTGCTTTGATCTACTCCACTTACCTGGAACTATTGAATGGCAATAAACTAACTGAAGACGACACTGATCAGTTAAGAGCACTTGCAGCTCTTCGAGACTTGGAGTTGCCATGGCTCAATAATGTCGAGTTGCTTGTGCTGGACGGCTTCTTCGATTTCACACCTGTACAAGGTGAAATTCTGCGGCAACTAATCCCACGGATTCCGGAAACCCTGGTAAATCTAAATCACGACGAACGCAATCCGGAGATCTTTGTTCCCTTCCAGGAAACAATCGGACAACTCAGCAGCATAGCGTCGTTTGATACGAAACAAACTACCGAAGCTAAGCAAACGAGCGGCGCCCTCGCAACACTTCGCGAGAACTTATTCAACCCCGCTTTTACTCCTACCGAGGCTTCTGACGAATCTGACTCAACGCAAACAAACATTCGTTACTTTGAATGCGGAGATCGTGACTCTGAGATTCACACAATCGCGCGTGAAATCAAACGTCTCGTCCTTCAACAGAATTTCAAGCTTTCTGATATCGCCCTGGTTGTTCGTCAACGCGCAGCTTACGCGCCCACGATCTCGCGTGTGATGCAAGAGGAACGAATCCCTTGCAATCTTGAATTGCGGATTGAGGCTGGGGACGTGCCTGCGAACCGTGCGGCGCTAAAGTTGTTCGCACTCTTCGAACAACTTCGCGATGAAAGCGGTGCATATCGGATCACGGAAGTGGCCGACCTGGTCAAGTCAGAGTATTTCCGGCTGGGTAATGACGACTTACAAGAACTTTCTACCCGGTTCGATGAATTGTACTTGAATCTGTTGTGTGAAGAAGAAGCTCCAGATGCCGAAACCATCTCGCGTTTCAAATCACGCTACCGAATTGGGTTTTGGGACGCGGACGCTTTCGAAAATGCCGTGGCCTATGTTGGTAGTGACCTTCCCATCAGTTCATGGTTGAGACGTGCAGATACCCTTATTAAGGAACTTCCTGGTGCGCAAGCTACCAAGGAATTGCTCAGTATTGATCAAGGCGCACAGGATCGCGACCAGGACATCGCCGACCAGGTTGAGAACGCAGAAACTGCAAAGCTTGAAGATAAATCAGTCGAGAAAAAACCGAGACCATCTCGTGATATCCACCCTGCCACTCTTGCCTGGACCGCGCTTATCACAAGGCGACTGTCTGAACTGATACATGCGGTCCCACATGAAGGTCGACCAACAGAACTTCGCTTTGAGCTGATGAAATTGCTCGACCGGCTTCAGTTTCGCGATCAAGTTGCACGCCCGACGCGAAAAACAACGGACGAAAGAGAGCTACCCCAAGTAACCCTAAACTTCAACGCGCTTGAATCGTTGCGCCGGGCCTTGGTCGCGGCAATCAAAAGCATTGAACTTGCACGCACCGTAGATTCAAATTCATCTGAATCAACGCAACTTTCAATGTTTGTCTCGGAAGTGCGTCGCTCACTCGCTTCTCAATCGCAAGTGATGGGTGCGGCTGATCGCGGAGGTTTAAGAATACTCGAGGCGACTGATGTTCGCGGTCTACAGTTTCGCGCCATCTTCATTGCTGGTCTCATTGAAGGTGGCTTTCCGTTGCGCGCTTCTCGGGATTGGATATATCCACACGAAGAGCGCGATCGGCTTAAGCAGTATGGTCTGACTCTGGAAGACATCTCACCGGCAACACTCTTAAAGGAAGAACACTACTTTTATCAATCTGCCTGTCGAGCTTCAGAACGACTCTATCTTTCTCGGCCGTTGCTGCTTGAGGACGACTCTGAAACGGTGGCGTCTTACTACATAGATGAGCTACGACGTGCGGTTGCGCCGCTGAAAATCGAAGCAGAAACAGTAAGACGTGACTATGACGGGAAGAACATCGATCTTGTTTCTGGTCCAGCCGAACTTGCCGTCGCGCTGATACGTCAAGATGAACGTGAACGAAATTCTGGCGACAAGCAGCGTCTACTCGCTGAGCCTAAGATCAAACGTCTTATTACACTCGCGCGAAACGACGGCTTCATTAGTTCAACGGCCCTGCGACGAATTGAAATTGAGCGCCAACGCGCCGGTCTATTCTTTGGACCTTATGACGGTCAAATAGTCGATCCCGAGTTGTTGCGATTACTACAACAAAGGTTCGGTCGAGAATATGTTTACAGTGCCAGTGGGCTCAGTGTTTTCGGTAACTGTCCATATCGGTTCTTTGCCCAACGCGTATTGAAACTCGAACCACGCGGAGAAGCTGCCCTGGACTTGCAGGCAATTGATGCCGGTAAGCTTTTACACGACATCCTGCGACGCTTCTTCGAGCACCATCGGCGACAATCACTGACAGACCTCAATCTTGACCAGCTACGATTGGAATTAGCAAAGATCGCCGACCAGGTCTTTGATGAGCATGAACGCGTAGTGCCACCGCTGAATCGTCAGATATGGAAGATTGACCGTGAAATCCGAAAGATACTCCTGGACCAGGTACTACTCTATGAGTTGGGAATCCAGAACAAGGCTGCAGACAAACGTGTGTTGCCTGCTTACTTCGAGATAGCCTTCGGCAATCCGAGATCGGAAGCCAAGGATCCTGCGTCTCAACCGGCACCGCTCGAACTTACCCGCAAGACATTTGTTGGAGAAGAAACAACCCTCATCAGTGGTCAGATTGATCGGGTTGATATCGCCGCCGACGATACATTTATCGCGTACGACTACAAACTGTCAGTCGGGTCGTCGAAAGATGACATACGATCTGGCCGCAACTTGCAGATACCCATCTATCTGGAAGCGCTGGAACGATTGATACTGCCAGGACGGGTGATGGCTGGCGGAGGTTATTACATCATTCGTGGTTCGAGTGATCGGCGTAATAAAGGACTCTATCGCAAAAGTAAAAACGAATACTTGAAGATTAGTACTCAAGCCCACGCGTTAATGAGTGAAGAAGAATGGGTTGAAATCCGCCAGGAAGCAATCGAGAGAATCTGGTTCTTTCTTGATCAAATTAAGGAGGGAAAATTCTACGTCGATCCCTCTGAACGCGAAAAAACCTGTCGTTTCTGCGACTTTACAGCCGTGTGCCGTTACAAAAGAGACCGAATTGATTCAAAGAAGAAAAGTTGATTGACTCGAGCGTTGAGCTTTGGTTTTTGGTCTTGGTTTTAGTTTTGGTTTTTGGTTTTCGGTTTTCCTTTTTGGTTTTCCGTTTGTGCTCTTGGTTTCTGAGATCTGAGATCTGAACTCTGAGATTGTTAATGCGCCAACTCCTTCCCGAACAAGCCGCCGCTGCCTACGAGATAACTAAGCACGTCTCAGTCACGGCTGGACCAGGATCCGGAAAAACTACTGTACTCGTCGAGCGCTATTTACACATCCTACGCCGGCACAAACTCTCGATCGATCAAATCGTAGCCATCACATTTACAAATCGCGCCGCAAACGAAATGCGTGAACGGTTGCGCGCCGAACTCAACCTCATTCTGGAAACGGCGGAAGGCGACGAGCGAAAGCATTGGCTCTCTTACAAACGCACGCTTGATGGTGCAGTGATCACGACGATTCATGGTTTCTGCGCTCGTCTCCTGCGAGAATTTCCGGTAGAGGCCCACGTCGACCCTCAATTCCTATTACTCGATGAACATCGTGCTTCGATGTTGCTGGAAACAGTTGTTGAAGATGTTCTCTCGGAATTTATTAGCGGAGAACACCCCGAAGTATCTCGCCTTGTACTCGGTATCGGACGAAGTCGCTTAGCTGATCACCTGGCCCAACTCTATCGAGATGTTCGTGGACAGGGACTCTCTTTTGAGGAACTGGCACGAGCGACTGCCGAAGGCCATGGCACTGAGGCGGATCACGCGAGAGCTTTGGATGATCTCGACCTGGCAATGGCAGAGTTTCTTGCCGTTCGCAGAACGACGCCGGCACAACAAAAGAATCGAGAAATCGTAAGTTCCGAGTGGCCCGCTTTCCGTTCGTTTCTCGCAACAATTCCTGAACATGAAACACTAGCCGACTACTGTCGCACGATTGAGTCGTTTCATGCTCATCGACCTCAAGCGCGTCCACCGGTTGCTGAACAGGTAAAACTGTTGGACGAGTTTGTGTGGAAACCAAACCTCGGCGGGCGAGTGCCACAAATTTGTCTGGATCTGTTTGCAGGTCGTTACGCACTTGAAATGGTTAGCATGCTTGGCCGAATTCATGAACGTCTCAATGAAGAGAAAGCAAGAATTGCTGCTCTCGACTTTGATGACCTGGAAGTCCGCACTTTATCGCTTTTGGAAACTCCCGAAGTACGCGCGCGAGCGTCTGAACGCTATCGCTTCTACCTGGTTGATGAATTCCAGGACACGAACGGGCTACAGCGGCGCTTGCTGGAGCTCCTTGCGTTATCGAATCAACGAAGCTCAGCTAATCTCTTTATCGTGGGAGACCGCAAGCAGTCCGTTTACGGCTTTCGTGGGGCCGATGTTGACGTGTTTCGCGAAATGACTGAAACACTCGTTAAGGCAGGTGGTCAGGAGATACCATTACCAGCCAACTTTCGTAGTCAGCCGGAACTCATTCGCTTCTTCAATCACCTCTTTTCGCGCTTGTTTCGGATTCCTGAAGACATTCCTGCCGAACAGACAGATAAGCTCGCCGAATTGGGTTACGTGGAACATGAGGAGAGCGTTGCCAAGCGCGAGCAACGCGACGATGGACCGCTTGTCGAGTTATTAATCGCTACCAAAGCCTCAGATGACGACGATGCAAAAGTTGATCAGGAACTCCGCGCTCTCGATGCTGCTCAACTCGCGACCAGAATTAAGTCGTTGATCCAGAGCGATTCAAGTTTGAAATATAGCGACATTGCCCTGCTGTTCCGGGCGATGACTCAAGTGTACTTTTACGAATCTGCATTTCGACGAGCCGGCATTCCCTATCAAACGATTCTTGGACGCGGCTTCTACGAACGCGAAGAAATTACTGACCTGATTCAACTGCTCCGTTTTCTTGATAACAAGACTGATGAACTCGCGCTCGCGGCGGTGCTGCGTTCACCTATCTGCGGTATTTCTGATGATGCCCTCTTTGCTTTGAGATGTGCTCCAAAGCTTGGACATATCGAGTCGTCAACGTCGTCGGGTACTCGCCCGCTATATACATCACTGCTGCAGCATAAAGAGATCGCGTTCATAAAGGAACAAGAACACGAACTTTTGGACCGTGCGGCCCTGCTCATCAGTCGCCTGATTTCCAGACGACATCACTACCCGATTGAGGGACTGCTGAGATTTGCTGTCGACGAGTCGGAGTACATGACGATTGTTGCTGCAAATTTTGACGGTGCGCAGCGCCTGGCAAATGTGCAGCGACTCTTCACGCTCGCCGGAAGATTTGAACGTTCAGGCAACCATCTGATCCGTGACTTTGTGCGTTACGTTGAAGAGTTCGAAGAGATTGGGAGTCGAGAAAGTGAGGGTCAGATTGATCAATCAGCAAACGCTATTCGCCTGATGACAATACATCAGGCAAAGGGTCTGGAATTTCCCGTGGTAATTATCCCGGATCTCCAAAGACAAACACGCGTTTCGTCTGATGTTCAATTTCTTTTGGATCGACATCAGGGAGTGAGTTTGAAAGTTCCAGACGGCCGCAGCAACAAAGTCGCTGGTAGTACATTTTCGACACTCGAAAAGAGGCAAGCGCTGCGAGAACAGTTTGAGAACATGAGACTGCTTTATGTCGGAGCGACACGTGCGCAGGACAGACTGATTTTCTCGGGAGCTGCAGAAGACCTTGCGGCAATAAAGGGTAAAGGTGATTGGCTAAAGTGGATCTGGCAGACGCTGGGCTTACAAGAGGTGGAAGAAAGTGGGATAGTAAATCTATCTGACGACGTGCAGCTTCTATTTAGTCACAATCTGACTGAACCAACCACACGCTCCGAAACAGACGAACAAGAGCCACCACTTGAGTTGGGTGATAGTAATGACTCAATCATCGAGACCTTTCCGCTACTTAATCAAGTCGATGCTGAACGAGAGCTGGGAGCCAATCGATTCAACGTTACACAGCTGATTAATTATCAACGTTGTCCCCGGCAGTACTATTTCGATCGAATACTAAAGTTACCTTCAGCAGAAGAACTTGCTGTCTGGAATAACGCTGACGCACCTGAACCTCCTGCAAACCTTACTGCTACTCTGAAGGGTGCAGTGATTCACCGCTTTTGCGAACGATTCGACCCAGGTCAATCTGTCGAAGAATGTTTGCGCCAGAGCTTTGCGGATGTAGTTCGACTGCGGCAGGCCGAACTTGCCGATCGCTTAGTTGAGATCGATATTGAGGCCGCAATAAAAGACCTACTCCCACTCGCGAACAACTATCTCTCGAGCGATGTGTTCAAGCGGATCGAAGAAGTGCGGCGTATCGCTGATACTTCTAAAGTACGGCCAACAGGTGAGCCTGGTCTCTGGAGTGAATTGAGTTTTCGTTTGCGTCGTCCTCTCGGTCTCCTGAGCGGCACAATCGATAAACTATTGATCAACCGGTCGAATGATGGTGTGGTAACTGTCGAGATTATCGACTTCAAAACCAATCGAATAGCAATCCGCTCAACAACGAGTGCTCCAACACTGTTAAAGGCTCCAGTCCTGACAAACGGAAAACAACCGGCAAAAGCGATTAGCACTTCCGGACAGTTTGCATTCGACTTTGAAGCCGCCGTTAAGCAAGAGACCGTTGAAACGGACTCCACGATTGACCACGCAATGCGTGTGGCCGCGCAAGACTATCAACTCCAAATGCAAGCTTACGCCCTGGCAGTACGAGAACTCCTTCCCACACTGAAATCAGCCAGGATCATCGTGTCGCTGCACTTTCTCGAGCCGAACCTGGAATTCCACTTGAGTCAGGAGCTACTCTCCAGCGCAACGTGCGAACAAGCAATCGATCAGGCGATGCTGCAATTGGTCTCATCCTCCGAGCCAGTCCAGTATCCAGTGAAACCCGCGAACCACTGTCGCATGTGTAACTTTCTCAGAATCTGTACCGCCGGCCGAGAACATGTCCGATAAGCTTTAGCTTGTCGTAACCTATCGAAGATTGTCGCGCTGAACTCGACAAGCTGAAGCTTGTCGGACAATGAGATCCGATTTAACATCCACCACCATGGTTAAGATTAATGCATTCGACAGCGGCCAGTTCGACGCGTACCTGGCCCTCCCTGCCAGTGGTTATGGACCAGGCATCGTAGTACTCCAGGAGATATTCGGAGTAAACCCTCACATTCGCAGTATTGCCGACTGGTATGCAGCTCATGGCTTTGTTGCAATATGTCCCGACCTTTTCTGGAGGATCGAACCGGGTGTCGAACTAACTGACAAAGGCGAGGACCTAAATAAGGCTTTTGAGTTTTACCAACGACTCGATGAGCGCAAGGCCGTAGAAGATTCAGGCGCGACCATGGAATACCTAAAGAAGCATCCTGCCTGTAATGGTAAAGTTGGCGGAGTTGGATTTTGCCTTGGTGGAAAGCTTGCCTACTTATTGTCAACACGCTTTAAGCCAGATGCAGCGGTTGGTTTCTACGGAGTCGGGATTGAACAAGCTCTGGACGAGGCAACAAACATAAGTAGTCCACTTCTGTTGCATATTGCTGGTAAGGATCATTTGTGCCCTCCCGAGGCCCAGCTTGAAATTCATAAAGCACTTGACCGCCACCCGCTCGTTAAGACTCATGTGTATCCCGAGCGCGATCATGCGTTTGGACGGCCCGCAGGTGACAACTACCATCAGGCAGATGCTGAACTTGCCACCTTAAGAAGTCTTGAATTCTTAGTCCAAAATCTGGCCGGAGCCGCAATCGCTAACCACCAGCAAGACTTGTCAGCAAAGTGGGATGAGCACGTTAAGTATGAATTCGCGACTCGCAATACAGAGGACACGCTCGAAACCATGGTGGCTGACGCTTACGTCAATCACGTACCCGTGATCACCGGTGGCGTGGGCCATGATGAATTAAGAGAGTTTTATTCCACGCGCTTCATTCCGCAAATGCCACCCGACACGAGTATGACAGCCGTTTCGCGGACGATTGGAGTTGAGCGAGTAGTTGATGAAATGGTGTTTGAGTTTACCCACAGCATAAAAATGGATTGGATGCTACCCGGTGTGGAGCCAACCCAAAAACATGTCAAAGTAGCTTTAGTGGTGATTGTCCACTTTCGCGACGGTAAACTTGCGCATGAGCATATCTACTGGGACCAGGCTTCCGTTCTCGCGCAACTTGGCTTGATCGATCAAACGAAACTTCCGGTCGCGGGTGTTGAGAGTGCCGAAAAGGTACTCAATCCAAAATTACCTTCAAATGAATTGATGAAGCGATGATTGTCTAGCTCGGTTCACATGTGAGCCTCGTTCAATGTCAGATGACCTGGGTCCCTCGCAATCCTCAAGTACCGCGGTCTCGCGTCTAAGACGCGATCTCGGAACGCTTGAGTCGTATGCCGCGATCATCGGCATATTAATTGGCGCCGGAATTTTTCAGGTTACAAGTACCGCCTGGGCCTTGACTGGTCCAAGTGTCATACTCGGTTACATCGTCCTCACGCCCGCGATTCTGGCAACTTCAATTCCCTACGCTGCTTACCTTTCTACGCCTCTCGGTCGTGAGCCTGGAGGTGAATATCTGCACATCTCCAGAACGTTAGGAGGTTATCGTCTCGCTTATGTTGGGTCGTGGCTCAAGATCATCTCTTACATCGGCGCAGGTGCTTATCTCGCTAACGCTTTCGCCGGTTATTTCATAGCGCTTAGCGGAGGTCGACTCAATCCGCACCAGTTCACCTTACCGATCGCATTAGTCGTGCTGGTGCTGTTCTATCTGATTCATGTGATTGGTATTCGCTGGTTTGGAAGAATGCAAGTAACACTGAGTGCGATCAAATGTCTCGCTTTACTCGTGCTCATCGTGCCCGGGTTATTCGTGCTTCAGAAATCTAATTACACCCCTTTCTTAACACATGGTTGGAAAGGATTTGGGATCAGTTTGCTCCCACTGTTTTTCGCCTACGCGGGGTTCGAGTCGCTGGCTCAAACCGCCGGAGAAGTGAAGGACAGTACGCGGCGTCTGCCTGGCATTTTGCTGAAAGGAATCTCGATTACTGCTCTGATTTACGTTTTTACTTCGGTGGTTTCGTTCGGTGTACTGCCCGGTGGGAGACTTCAATCGAGCACCGCTCCTATGGCTGAGGTTGCTTCGATCTATCTACCTGCTGGCGCCGCTGTCTTCGTGACATTGGGCGCGATCGCCGCGATTATGACGGCTCTGAACGGGACAATCCTGGTGCCGTCTCGCCTCGCAATCATGTTTGCAGCTGATGGCCTCGCACCTCGTTGGGTCGGATTCATCAACTCCGCTACGGCCACACCGATTCGCGGACTAACGCTTACTTTGATCGGCTGCATAATCTTACTTGTCAGCGGCCAGCTTTCCCTGGCGCTAAATGTCGCGGTATTTGCCCTCGTTGTCCTATACTTCATTCACAGTTTAGTTTTCCTCCTCTTGCCCCGCTTGAACCCGACACTTGCTGGCGAGATCACAATCGCTCTTCCGCGTTGGCTGTTACAGACTGCTGCGTTGGTTTCGGTTGTTTCTATGGGCTTCCTGGTTGTAGCCCAATTGCTCCAGGATGTTGAGACGTTAAGAACGCAAAGTTTGTCTCAGCGTATCAGCGAACATTCTTTAACCAGCGTGGAGCTGATCGTGGTTTGGGGAATTGTCGGCGCAATTCTTTACTGGTTCTCACGCTTGACTTCAAAGCACTATCAGCCGTTGAAGGCAGTGTCTGGTGTGCGGGGAACGGATACTAATGGAGATTGAAGGAAAACGAATTCTGGTAACCGGAGCGAGTCGGGGTCTGGGTCGCGCACTCGTCGCAGCATTTATCAGCGCTGGCGCGGGACGGGTCTTTGCCGGAACGCGGCGAGAAGAGGACCGCCAGCGGTTGAAAACGGAACTGCCTCAAGTCGTCCCGGTACAACTCGATGTTACAAATGATGCCGATGTGGAACGAGCGCCTGAGTGGGGTACCATCGATATACTCGTGAATAATGCTGGTGTCGCTTGTTTTGGTAATCCCTTGACGATGGATTTTGCCGAAGTTCGTAAGGAACTGGAGGTAAATTACCTCGGCATGCTGCGTGTCACGAGAGCGGTTGTGCCGGCGATGATCCATCAGCACGACGGTATGATCGTCAACGTCGCCACTGCCTTTGCTAAAGTAAATTTGCCGTTGATTGGAACTTATTGCGCGACCAAATCGGCGCTTTTGTCGTTAGGTCAGGCCTTGCGAGCGTACCTGGCGGAAGAAAATGTTCGCGTTATTACTGTGATGCCAACGACAATTGATACTGATATGAGTCGTGGTGCTGACGTCCCGAAAATGACTACTGAATTCGTCGCCGCTGAAATTCTGAAAGCGATTCGTGAGGAAAAACATGATCCGCCGATTGGCGACGAAGCACATGGCGTTCTGGAAGGGTTAATGAAAGATCCTCTGGGCGTCGAACAGATGCTGATGAAGTACAGATAGATAGTTTTGCCTTAATAATTATTCCATGACTTTGAATCGTCGCCGAGAAGAATTTCCCACACTTGCACTTGGCATTCATTTACTAAGTCATAGTTTGGGTCCAGTGCCTCGCGCAGTGCGCGAGTCGATGTTGGCATATTGCGATGCCTGGGAAAAACACACGGGTGAAGATGCGTGGGCCACTAGTTGGTGGGAATTGTCGCAACTCGTCGGAGATCGAATCGCTCGGATTTTGGGTGGTGCATCGGGGTCGGTCCAAATTCAACCTAATGCATCAATTGGTATGGCTACGGTTGCTTCCTGCTTTGACTTCAAGTCGGGCCGGCGGAACAAAGTGGTCACAACCGCTCTCGACTTTCCTTCGATGGAGTACATCTGGGACGGACAACGACAGGTTGGAGCTCAAGTAGAAGTAATCAAGCCGGTCGACAACTCAGTCCCACTTGAACGCATACTGGCTGCCATTGACGACGAAACTTGTTTAGTTGCCCTGAGTCATACGTCTTACCAAACTTCGTCACGGATTGACGCTCAAGCAATTGTCGATCATGCGCACAGCAAAGGTGCGCTAGTTTTACTTGATGTGTACCAGTCGGCGGGCGTCGTACCACTTGCAGCCGCGGATTGGAAAGTTGATTTTCTGATCGGAGGCACAATCAAGTGGCTTTGTGGTGGCCCATCGTGCGGTTACTTGTATGTCAGACCCGAATTGCAGCGCGACCTTAAGCCAAAACTAACAGGGTGGGTAGCTCACGATTCGCCGTTTGATTTTGCGCATGCGCCAATGCGTTACGCCCGGTCAGTTCGCAGATTTGCGCAGGGAACTCCGAGTATTCCCGCACTCTATTCAGCGATTCCCGGTCTGGAGATCATTGAAGAAGTCGGAATTCAACAGATTGCCGCTGAGTCTCAACGTCGCACTCAATGGATCATAGAGTTCGCGCTTGAACGCGGCTGGACTGTGAACACACCACACGATGTGGATAAACGCGGCGGGTCAGTAATGGTCTGGCGGCCTGAACCTCAGCGTCTGGTCGAGCGTCTGGCCGAAAAGAGAGTGTTTGTCGACTGTCGTCCGGCTGGAGGTTTGCGCATTTCACCACACTTCTTCAACACGGATGAAGAAGTGCACGAGGCGATGGAGATTCTCGCCTCAATGGAGTAATCCATGGCCGCCAAGACAATCCTAAACGAACCCGCTCCTGATTTTTCTTTGAAGGATGGAGACGGAAACGAATGGAAACTTTCGGACCAGCGCGGTAAGGTTGTGGTCCTACTCTTCTATCCTGGCGACGAAACTCCAGTCTGCACACGCCAAATGTGTTCCGTACGAGATCGTTGGGATGACTACGTGGCGACTGGAGCTGAAGTGGTTGGCATCTCCTCAGATTCAATTGAATCGCATCGCAAGTTTTCGGAACATCACAATTTACCACTTCGACTTCTCTCGGATTCTGAAGGAACTGCCGCGTCGTTATACGGCGCGAAGTCGTTCATACCAGGCAGAGTTGCGCGTTCAGTTTTTGTAATTGATGCTAATGGAATCTTGCGTTACAGCGACGTAAGAACGTTAGGACTGTTCAAACCAAAAGACGACATAACCATTGAAGCGATAAAAGCAGCCCAAGTAGCCCTCCAGTAACCCCTCCGCGATCATCACTCGAGCTCTTCTGTCGGACCGCGTACGTCTCGTGCGCAACCTTCGTTACAAGTCTCTTTCACTTCAACCAGCTCTCTGCCGACGTTAGCGCGCGGGACGCACGCGCTCCGACAGAAGAGCTAGTCTCATACTTCCACGCAGCCACTAAAGAGAATCCAAAGAGTTATCCGAGACTCTCCGTACAACCAGACTCAAACCCATAATGAAATACAGAATCATTACCACTTCTGAATCACCCCAGTTGTAATGGACCAACCCACTCGTCAGGAATCCAGCAAGACTACCGAGCGCTCCCAAAGCGACGCCATAAGAAATATCCGGAGCATTGACGCGGTAGGAGCGAATCATTTGCCACAGCATTCGAACATACAGACCAATCATTAGGAGCCAAACAAGCAACGCCGGAATGCCTCGCTCGAGCGCAATCTGCAAAACATTCGAATGCATATGACCCATTGGTTGACGTCCATGATCAAACAATCCCCACTCACGCCAATGACCCTTGATAGAGTCCATCCCAACACCAACCAGTAAGTGACGCGGTTTGCTGATTAGCAAGTTGGTTCCCTCTCTCCAAACCATTTGCCGCCAGCTCGTTGACTGATCCTTGCTGTCAATAAACCCGACACTGCGTTTCTGATGCAGCAACAAGACACCGGCGATCACTAGCGGGACAGCACACGCTCCAATTATTAATAGCGTTCGTCGCGATGTTGTCAGCAGCAACATCACGGTTGCTGCGACTGCAAATCCAGCCCACGACGCTCTTGTTACAGTCATACCCAGAGCAAAGACCAGTCCCATTAAAGCAACTAGTAGAAATAATCCGGTCTTGCTTCTCTTGTTCCTTAATCCGAGAAACAAACCAAGCGTAAGAGACGCGATGAGCTGTAACACTTCTGCATATGTAACCCAGTGACCAAAGAAACCGGTGGCGCGCCAGTCTCTTCCTTTGGACCAGCTTGAAATCCCAAGCTGTTCCATCGCGTTGTTTCCGGGCCGCAACTGAGCTCGTGGAACTTCAAGCGCCGGCTGCCACTCGACTCTGTAGATCCTGACTGACGCTTTTGGTGGACCACTGGCAAGTGCTGCCGCGATCTCCTCCGGACTATTCACCAGTCGATCATCAACCTGCCAGATCGTATCTCCGTTCTGAATTGGCTCGGGCCTTACGCTGGTACGCAAATGAAACGTGGCCTTTTTGAGAGGACTATCAGCAGTTATTCCTTCGACCTTTACTCCTCGACCAAACGCGAGCTGACCTGCGGTTAACAACACGTTTACCATGCAGGATGCGATCAAGGTGAAGGCCAGTAACCGAACGATCCGAAGTGAACGCACGTTCTGCGAAACGAGATACACGATCGTAAACAAGCTCGCGGCCCGCATCTTTCCGATCGACATCACAGGGTTGTAGGAAAAAACGCCTGAGATACCACTCAAGACAAAAAATCCGAGTAGGGCGTAATCAATTGGAGAACGATAGAGTGTTGGACGAGGGTGGATGACCAGTCGGACCAGCCAAAGGACCATCCCCAACAACCACGCCGACTGAGTTACCGCAATCGAATGAGGAGCAAACGCTGCGATGAGGAAGAGACCGGCCAGCAAACCCCTGTCGACCCAGAGAGCTATTGCTGGAATTGATGACAGGTCAGTCGATTTTGAGTTGCGACTTTCGGATTCAACGTTTGACACTATCAATCTTCTCTTTTACCGGCGACTCGAAATCCGCAATTCGCAATTCGCAAACCCAAAGTTTAGAATAACTGCGCTCTAACTATATTCCATTCTAAAAAGGAAATTCCATGCGCGGGTCCGCTTTCGGTTTCCTGTTTCTGCTAACTCTACTCTTACAGGTCTCTGTTGCGAATGCACAGACACCTTCGTATGCCGATCAAGTTAAGGCAATCCAGGACGACGCTCGTGTTCGAGCAGCAAACGACTACATCGATAAGAATCATGAAGGAATCCTGCGTGAATGGATCGCTATTACCGAGATCAACGCGCCTTCGAAGCAGGAACAAGAACGAGCAAAGTACATTGAAGGATTGCTGCGCAAAAGCAAACTCGAGATACGTAACGACTCGGCCGGCAACCTGATAGCGACTCGTCGCGGCTCCGGTAGTGGCCCAGTTGTCGTGTTTGATGCACACATGGATACGGTCTTCCAACCGGGCTTGAAGATCAAGGCCACGGTCAAGGATGGAAAAGTCTATGCGCCCGGCATAGGTGACGACACTCGAAATATCGAGGCGCTGCTGGCAACAATCCGCGCACTTGATGCTGCAAAGATCAAGACGAAAGGTGATCTTGTGTTTGTCTTTACGACCGACGAAGAAGCAGGGATGTCGGGCGCCAAACAATTCACAAAAGACAACAAAGGCAAAGTGGATTACTACATCGCTCTGGATGGAGGTTATGAAGGATTCACCTACGCCGGCATCGGGATCAACTGGTACCGTCATCACTTCATTGGACCAGGTGGACACACGCGTTCGCGTACGCCTCCCTATTCAGCGTCGCTACCACTCTCACGCGCGATTGCTCGCATCTACGAGTTGAAGGTGCCAACGAATCCATCGTCAAACCTGAACATCGGGATGCTCGGTGGCTCAGAAGTAGTTAACGCTAAAGCGAACGACGCCTGGTTTACGGTCGATCTTCGTTCGACAGACAATGAGGTAATTGCGGATCTGGAAAAGAAGATCGCTGCGATTCTTGACGAGGAAGCAAAGCGAGTCGGGATGACTGTGAAAACGGATGTCATCTCTTCATCGCCGGCTGCAGTGTTACCAGGAAATCGCGAGTCGCACCTTGTCAAAATGGCAGAAGCTGTACATCGCGCAATGGGTTTTGACCCGCCGATTGGTAATGCTGGTTCAAACAACTCCAGTGCTGCGCTGTTACAAGGTATTACTTCAATCTCAACTGGCGCAGGTCCTTGTAGCGATTCTCACGCCCTGACGGAGAACTGTGAGATTGATCCTTTGTATAAAGGGATAAAAAAGATGCTGCTGCTGGAAATCGCTTTGGCTGGACTAGCTCAGTAGTCGTCGTCTCTGCGTCACGGCGTCTCTGCGTTCTCTGCGTCTCTGCGTTGTCACGTAACGCACGAATTAGTTCAACGCAGAGACGCCGAGAACGCAGAGACGCAGAGATCACTACTTTGAGGAAAGATAGGCGTTCAGCTCTAAGGAGAGCAAAAAAGAACTGGGGGAGCTTTTGTTGCGGGATTCGTCAGAGCCTCAAATCTTCTGAATGATCGCGTCTGCAAATTCCGCGGTCTTGGCAGTACCACCAATATCGCGTGTGCGAACTTTACCTTCTTCAAAAACCGTCATCATCGCGTTTTCAACTTTGTCTGCTGCTTCCCTCTCGCCGAGGTAACGCAACATCAGTATGCCCGACTGCAATAGCGCAGTTGGATTCGCAATTCCCTGTCCAGCGATATCAGGCGCCGATCCGTGTACCGCTTCAAATATTGCCCCCTTCTCTCCGATGTTTGCTCCCGGAACAAGTCCAAGTCCTCCAACCAGACCAGCACAAAGATCCGAAACGATGTCGCCGTAAAGATTTTCGCAGAGCATCACGTCAAACTGTTCGGGCCGCATGACGAGTTGCATACACGCATTGTCGATAATCTTGTCGTCCGCCAGAATGTCTGGATAGCCCTCGCTGACCTTGCGGAAGCAATCGAGAAACAATCCGTCAGACAACTTCATGATGTTGGCTTTGTGAACCGCAGTCACTTTCTTTCGAGATTCCCGTCGTGAGTACTCAAATGCAAACTTCGCAATTCGAGTGGAAGCTTTTTCGGTGATGATCTTTAAACTCTCCACAACTCCCGGCACCACCACATGCTCCAAACCTGCATAAAGACTCTCGGTATTTTCCCGAACAACTACCAAGTCTAGTTCGGGATAACGACAATCCACATTTGGAAGCGCTTTCACAGGACGTAGGTTTGCGTATAGATCGAGCGTTTTGCGCAAGCCAACGTTGACCGAAGTAAACCCTTTACCAACCGGAGTTGTTATTGGACCTTTTAGAGCGACTTTGTTACGCAGAATTGAATCGAGCAATTCCTTCGGCAGAGTCTCGCCAAATTTCTCCAGCGCCTGCGCTCCCGCGTAATGAGTTTCCCATTGAACCTCGACGCCTGAAGCTTCGATTATTCTTACAACATTTGACGCTACTTCGGGGCCGATGCCGTCGCCTGGAATCAGTGTGATACGATGCATATTCTAAACTCGATTTTAGGTTCTTCGGATCTGAGTTGTAATATTAGAGATCTGAAAACAGAATAAGGCTTTGGCCCGCGCCTGACAATCACTCCCCACGCTCGACCTATTTGGCTTCCCATGAACAGTGACGAAAAACTTAAGGGACACGGCGCTGGAGTGGCGATTGTGGGCGGTGGCGTTATCGGTCTTGCCGTTGCACGCGAGTTGGCTCGTCGTGACATCCGTGACATCACGCTCATTGAACGTGGCAACCTTGGGACTGAAGCCTCTTTTGCCGCAGCCGGAATGATTGCGCCGCAGGCTGAAGCAGACTCGCAAGACCAATTCTTCAATCTGCTTTGTCGCAGTCGCGACCTCTATCCGTCATTCGCAGAATCACTTCGCGATGAGACTGGAATCGACATCGAGTTGGAAACGACCGGAACTTTGTATCTCGCTTTCAGCGAACATGATCAAAACGAGCTTGATGCGCGCTACGATTGGCAAACGCAGGCGGGTTTGCCAGTCGAAAAGCTGTCTAATCTGGAAGCGCGAACGTTAGAAGCATGCATCGCGCCAAATGTTTCAGGCGCACTTCGGTTTCCGCTCGACATTCAGGTTGAGAATCGAAGACTCCTGGCCGCGCTCTCCAACAGCGTCGAAAAACTTGGCGTCCGGGTAGTCACCGGGACAAATGTCGAATCAATTCAGATCGATCGAGACCGTGTAACTGGTGTACAAACATCTGCAGGGTTGGTCAGTACTTCCACAGTCGTCGTTGCGGCGGGAACCTGGACGAGCTTCATTGCCGCAAACAGACCCATCTCAATACCAAAAGTAGAGCCCGTTCGCGGTCAGATGGTCTGTCTAACGGCGATACCGCAACTCACTCGCCACGTCATTTACAGTCCTCGCGGCTACCTCGTTCCTAGAAAGGATGGGCGGTTGCTCTCAGGATCGACCAGCGAGGCGGCCGGATTTGCCAAAGCCGCTACAGCCGGCGGAATAGAATCAATTTTGTCGCATGCAAACGAGATATCTCCGAGTGTTTCTGGCCTCCCAATCGCGGATTTGTGGGCTGGATTGAGACCACGCACCACTGACGGTTTGCCTGTACTGGGCGCCTGTGATGAAATTGAGGGGCTTATTTATGCAACCGGGCATTATCGGAACGGAATCCTACTCGCACCTTTTACGGCCCAATTGACTGCCGATGCAATTGAGCGAGGACCTGTTGCAGAACTCGCGCCGTTTAGTCCTAATAGGTTTAGTTTGATCAATGTCAGCTAAGTTCTACATTTCCACTTTCACACTGTTTCTTGTTCTTTGCGTGGGTACAACTGCGTCGGCGCAAAAGCTTACGGACGATAGCGCCACTAAGCCAGACGAGCGTACCGCCGAAAAACTCTTCGAAGAGGCAAACATCTACCTGGGGCGCAAGTACCAGGAGTTCAATAAGGAAAAACTGCCTTACGATCCGAAGCTCGAAGCTAAAACCAAAAAAGAGCAGTCGGACCTTGCAGCTAAAAACGCCGCCACTCTATCCGCGCGAACAGGACTGACAGGTGAAGATCTTTATTACCTCGGTCTGCTTCACCATCTCGCAAACAACTCCGATTCAGCACTCGCGTCAATGCAGCAATTTCTCAAAGATGATCCTGATGGCACAAAGGCCCAGGCTGCGCGAAACGTCGTTGTGCTGTACGCAGTGAAACGCGATCAACTAAGTGTTGCAGAGGAAGCGGTCGAGAACTACAAACGTCATCAACCACAAAGTGCCGATGATCGCTACAAAATGGAGTTGCTGATTGCTGACGGTTACCTGCGGGCAAACAAAGACGAACAGGTAATAGACCACTCACGGAAGATGCTCGAAGCGTCGAAGACATTCGCGATAAGTAACAAGTCAGAGATGTTCAAACGCGACGAGATGCTACTGAAGTCTGGCATGATCCTGGCCCAGGCGTATGTCAGATCCAAGCAGAAGCAGCAGGCGATTGACACTTACGAGGATCTCAGAAAGCTATCACTCTCATATCCATCCGGAAATCTCTACAAACAGGCGACTATTCGCTTGATGTATCTGGACCCAACTTACGATGTTCACAAGCTTTTCAACGACCCTACGGCGCCATCGAAAAATCTGCCTCCTGAAATTTTGGCAACCCAATGGATCGAACAACAGCCGGTCAAATTGTCGGATCTCAAAGGACAAGTAGTGTTGCTGGACTTCTGGGCTCCGTGGTGCGGACCGTGCCGTTACACTTTTCCCAAACTAACCAAATGGGACCAGGCGTACAAAGGCAAAGGGTTAGTGATCATTGGTGTCACGAGGTATTTCGGACACGGTGACGAACGATCGCTAACTCCCGGCGAAGAATTGGTCTATCTCAAGGAGTTTAAGAAACGCAATCACCTTCCCTACGGATTTGCGGTACTGGATTCGACCGTCAATGATTTCAACTACGGCGTACTCTCCATTCCGATGTCGTTTCTTTTAGATCGTCAAGGTGTCGTAAGGTTCATTTCAGCGGGTTCGGGTGAAGCAGAACTGGAAGAATTAGGCGTAATGATTAAGAAGTTGCTGGACGAACCTGCAGTAACAAAGAGCGATAGTGAAGCAAAGGAGAAGGAGTAGTATCGACTCCTTAAAGTTATGGACGATCAAGGCATTACCATTTTCCGCATCGCGATCTCATTCGCTGCCGGTATCCTTTCTTTTCTCTCGCCGTGCGTGCTACCGCTCGTGCCCGGATATATCTCGCTGATTTCAGGCGTCAGTATCGATGGATTGAAAGAAGGAACGAGCAGCCGTAGTGCTGTGATCCTTAACTCCCTCGCTTTTAACGCTGGGCTCTCGGTCATTTTCCTCATCCTTGGTACGACTGCCGGCTTAGTCGGCGCGGCGATTACAAGTAACCCGTGGATTCGAATCATCGGCGGTCTTGTGATTATCGCTTTTGGACTTCAACTAATCGGATTGCTAAAGATCACTGCGCTGTATAAAGACACTCGTTTCTTTTCGAATGACAAGCCTCGTGGTGTATTTGGTTCGGCACTTCTCGGAATGGCGTTCGCCGCAGGTTGGACGCCATGTATTGGGCCAATCCTCGGCGGAATCATTGGCTTGGCGGCAACGAGTGGAGGATGGCGCAGCGGACTTGTGCTGTCGGCGTTCTATTCTGCAGGACTCGCGGTTCCATTCCTATTAACAGGTTTGGGCATCAATCAGTTTCTGGGCTTTTACAAGAACTTCCGGAAGCACCTGCACAAGGTCGAGGTGGTTTCCGGCATCGTATTGATTCTCGTTGGCATTCTCGTGATGACGGGCCAATCGACGTGGCTTGCGAGTTCGAAGGTGATTGCTTGGATTCCAAATGCTGAAGGATGGTTGAAGCTGAACGAAACTCCGAAACCTGTCGGAAATCCTCAAGCCGCCAGCAATACCAAATTCGAGCCTGTGCCGGATGTCGAGTTTCAAACTCTTTCGGGAAAACCCTTCCGACTTAAGGAATTGCAGGGTCAGGTAGTACTGTTGAATTTCTGGGCCACCTACTGCATTCCATGTCGCGAGGAGATCCCGGCTCTGAATTCGCTGCAGCAGGAGTTACAGGCACAGGGTCTGAAGATTGTTGGCGCATCGCTCGATGATAGCGTCGATGGTGTAAACGAGTATCAAAAGAGTGTGGCGAAGTTTGAGTACGAAGTACTACTCGGCGGCAGCGATGCTAAGGTAAAATTCGAGCAGTCGGTTTTGCCCACGACCTATCTAATCGATCGGCAGGGAAGAATTCGACAGAAAATAATCGGGGCACGTGATCGCGCCGGTTGGGAAGCAGCAGTGAAGCCGCTTCTCTCTGAGGCGCCAGCAACCGCCAGTGCAAGTCAGTAAAACGAGAGTATTTCTGCAGAGGTACAACATGATTAAGAAGCTTCTGTTGCTTTCAATAGCGATTCTGGCTTTGGTTCCTGTCGCAGTACAAGCACAAGTACCGGCACCAGCACCGACACCGGTACAGGCACAGCCTGGACATGAGTACTCGCCTCTCGTTGAGAAGACCGTCAACTATAAAAATTGGTCTCTCGTCAATTTGAAGACTGACAAGCCGGATGATCTGCGTTCGCTAATCGCCGGCAAGAAACTCGTGATGGTTGTTTACTTTGCTCCCTGGTGTGGGAACTGGAGAAACGAAGCTCCAATCGCCGCTAAGTTGTTGGAAAAATATAAAGAACAGGGATTTCAAGTGATCGGAGTCAGCGAGTACGCCTCGCGTGATGATGTAAAGAAGTTCTTTGGCGCCGCTGGTGCTCCTTATCCCATCGTTACTGAATCCGAATCGCGCGACGACAAACAGAAAACGGCGCACTACGGCTATCGACAACTTACGGGTGATGGACGAGGTTGGGGATCACCCTGGAATATTTTTCTGGAGCCCGCGAAACTCACCGCGACCGGAGATGTACTTACGGAAAAGGCGTGGGTGGTGAATGGTGAATTGATAGAAGATGAGGTGGATAAGTTTATCTCCTCGAAAGTTAGTTCGATCTCTGCTGGTGTGATCACTCCGTGTAAGAACTGAAGATTGGTCAATGGTCATTTGACCAATGATTCGGTTCGAAACCAAATTTCAAATCCCAGATAATCCCGCCTCTCTTTGCGTAGAAACTGCCCGGTTGCTACTATTGCCCGCTCTTTTTGGCAACTCATATGAAACTACGCTTGCTTTATCACGGACACTGCTTCGACGGCGTTGCTTCAGCAGCAACGTTCACTCGCTTCTATAAGGAACGAATTCACCCGGACGCTGAGGTTAACTACACCGGTCTGCTTCATCGACCCGGTAATCTCTTCGATCTTGAGATGTTTGATTCCGACGAAAACGCGATTGTCGATTTTAAGTATGCGGCGTCCGACAAGTTGACCTGGTGGTTCGATCATCACGAATCGGCATTTCTGACTCCTGAAGACGAAGCTCACTTTCGGGCTGATACGTCAGGCAAGAAGTTTCTCGACCCCGATAGAAAGTCTTGCACTGAGTTCATTGCTGACATCGCACAACAGAAATTCGGGTTCGACGCGGCGCCAATTAAGTCACTCGTACAGTGGGCACACATCATCGACGGTGCACTCTACGAATCTCCGGCGCAGTGTGTTGAGTTGAAGGAACCTGCACTGCAATTGATGCAAGTCATTGAGGCAGATCCCGACGAGGCGTTCATCGAACAGGTCATTCGTGACCTAACGACACATTCTCTCGAGACAGTTGCGACGAGTGAGGAGGTTCAACGCCGTTTCCAGCCAATTCTCAAACAACATCTGGAGACCCTGGAGATCGTTCGGAAGAAAGCCCAATACGCGAATGGAGTCGTACAGTTTGATCTAATCGACGAGGGCTATGAAGGCTTTAATAAGTTCATTCCCTATTACCTCTACCCTGAAACTACCTACTCGGTTGCACTGACGCGTGGTCCACACCGCACAAAGATCTCGGTGGGCTCGAACCCGTGGTCCCCAAAACCCCGCACCCATAACATCGCTAAGATTTGTGAGCGTTATGGAGGTGGAGGCCATGCCGTGGTTGGAGCAGTCTCGTTCAAACCGGAAGAAGTCGAAGAGGCGCGCGCTGCCGTGAAAGAGATCGTCGCGGAGTTAGAGTCGTAAAGACGCTCTGGATGAAACCTTTTCCGCAAGACAGTGTCTAACCTCACAGGGCGCGTTTGTGAGAGGCCACCGGCTTGCCCCGCGGAGTTTCCCGCTCGTTCCTACAAATAGTTTGCGCCTCTCCTCCGGCACGCTTGCGCGCGCGAGGATAAATGGAAGGGCTGTAGTTAATAACGAACGTGAGGGACCACGGGACAAGCCCGTGGCCTGTCTTAACGAACGTAGTGCGTGATCTGGGCGCAAACCTTTGTAGAAGTTGAGCGCTCGAACCCCGAAGGAATACCCCACTTAATTATCCAGTGAACACATCCTCATCCATCGAAGCTCAGTGGCAATCACAGATCGAATCACGCCGGCGTATTATTAAGTTTATGTTGTTCGCCCTCATCATTCTAATACTCACGTTGATGGTTACGTGGTTCTGGTTAACTCAACCCTTGCTTACAAGCTCGCAACCAAACCCCAACCGGTCGGTGGATCCAGTCAGATTGGAAAGCCACGTACGCAAACTCTCAATTGAATTCAGCCCTCGAGATGAACGCCATATTGAGAATTTGGACCAGGTTGCAGCATACATCCAGAATGAGTTTTCTCAAGCTGGTGCGGTTGTTTCACAACAACCTTATCGAGTCGAAGGAAAAACTTATCGAAACGTTATTGCTCAATTCGGTCCTGATAGTTCAGAACGAATCATCATTGGAGCTCACTATGACACTGCCGGTCCACTACCGGGAGCCGATGACAACGCCAGCGGCGTGGCCGGGCTGATTGAGCTTGCATACTTGTTTCAAAAGCAACCGCCCCCGCTGAGAATTGAGCTGGTCGCCTTCAGCCTTGAGGAGCCTCCTTACTTTCGTACCACCGGGATGGGCAGTTCGGTCCATGCCCTCTCTCTGAAAAAAGAGAATGTTGGCGTGAGATTAATGATCAGTCTCGAGATGATTGGTTACTTCTCAGACGCGCCTAACAGTCAGCGGTTTCCAATTGGCGTGCTCGGAGCTTTCTATCCATCGCAAGGAAACTATGTTGGTATCGTTGGCAGGCTAAGAGAAGGACTACTGGCACGGCACTTCAAAACAGCAATGAGGAAAGCAACGCCCTTGCCAGTCTATTCCATTAATGCGCCGAGCCTTCTTCCCGGTGTCGATTTTTCTGATCAATTGAACTACTGGCATGCAGGATACAACGCACTGATGATTACAGACACAGCCTTCTATCGAAATCCCAATTACCACACCGCGCTCGACACCCCTGAAAAACTCGACTACAAGCGTATGGCGATGGTCGTTGAGGGAGTTTACGCGGCAGTTGTCGACCTTGCGCTGGAGAGATAGTGAAGCCACGGGCTTGCCCCGGGCTCGCTTGCGCGCGAGAGAATGAATGCGAGCGCTATGTGTAGTAACGAAAGTGAGGGACCACCGGCCGGCACTTCTTTCACTGCAAATAATTCCTGGCTTGCCATCCTCGGCCCAGAGAAAACTCGTCGCGTAGCGACGAGTGAATTTAGCCCGGCGTTTTAACGCCGGGCTCGGTGTGTTTTAAGGTTTTCGTCGCGTAGCGACGATTGAGATTGATTTTGTTTCAAGCGTCGCGATGCGACGCCGAAGCTTGTGTGGGCTAAACCCGGCGTTCAAACGCCGGGCTAAATTCACGCGTCACTACGCGACGAAAACCCATTGCCCGGACAAGCCCGTGGCCTCATCCTGACCTAACGTGCCATCAACGTCTCAATCTCTTCAGCGTGTTTGGGAACCTTGTTAGTCAAAACCTGCGGGCCATTGTTGGTGCAGAGTACGTCGTCTTCGATCCTCACCCCAATTCCCAGATACTTCTCTGGAATGCTCTTGGTCTGCGGTGAAACGTAAAGCCCAGGCTCAACAGTCATCACGACGCCGGGCTCGAGCGCTCGTGATTCCTTGCCGAAGAAGTATCGACCAACATCGTGAACGTCGATCCCGAGCATGTGTCCCAGACCATGCATGTAAAACTGTTCGTACTTCTTTTCGTTGATGAGTTCTTCAGGCTCGCCCTGCAACAAACCTAATTCCACCATGCCTTCAGTCAAGACCTCGATCGAGTGCTTTTTGAGTTGTTCATGAGTGACCCCTGGCCGCACCATCTCAACACATTCCATTTGCGCCTTTAATACCAGATCGTAAATTTCACGTTGAGCCTGGGAGAAGCGACCATTGATGGGGAATGTCCTGGTGATATCAGATGCGTAGCCTTTGAACTCTGCTCCTGCATCGACTAGCAACAGATCACCATCGCGCAACACTCCGTCGTTATTGATGTAGTGCAGGACTGTAGCGTTCGCACCACCGCCAACGATTGAAGTGTAAGCTGGTCCAGCGGCGCCACGTTGACGAAAGACACGCTCGATAAGGGCCTCTACTTCGTATTCCTGCATTCCCGGCCTTGCTGACTTCATTGCCTCGCAATGTGCCTCAGCGGCAATGTCGGCGGCCTTCTGCATTAACTCTAATTCTTCGGCACTCTTCAGCACGCGCATCTCATGCACGATCGTCGCGGGGTCGACGATTGTCTGAGGCGGATGAATTGGTTTTCTGTTGATCGAACGCATCCGACTAATTTCACGAATGATCGTGTCATCGAGATCTCGATTCACACCGAGCCGGTAGTACAAAACCTCAGCACCGTCTAAAAAGTCCTCGAGCCTCTGGTCAAATTCGACGATAGGAAAAGATTCATTCGCACCAAACTCTTTTTTTGCGCCATCGACTCCAGCTCGTCGGCCATCCCAGATTTCACGCTCCGGATCCCTGGGCCGAACAAACAACGTAAATTTCGGATCTCTTGCGGGCGTCAGGACAGCAATCGACTCGGGCTCTTCGAATCCCGTGAGATAGTAGAAGTCTGAATCCTGACGGAAACGATAATGAGTGTCGTTTGAACGAGTCGCTTCACGGGCGCTGGGAATGATAGCGATTGAGTTTTTGGTCATCCGGCGCATGAACTCCTCGAGCTGCGGTCTGATCATTTGCGGCTTCTCCTCGAAATATTGTCGATGTGAACTGGCATTGTACCCGAGGTCTTTCCGCGCCACGAAATGACGACGCTAACGATCGAACCCCTTTAGTAATCCCACTCGCGATCACCTGACTAGCTCTTCTGTCGGAGCGCGTACGTCCTCGTGCGCTAACTCACCCAACACTCAAGGTAAAGAATCATTGGTCAATGGTCATTTGACAGTGATCAATTATCAATTGGCTGGAATGTTGCGTGAGTTAGCGCACGAGGACGTACGCGCTCCGACAGAAGAACCTGAGTGGTGTTCGCGCTAATGCGACTAAAGCGTAACTAATTGACAATTGAACTTCGTCAAATGACCATTGACCAATGATTTAGCTGGAATGTTGCGAGTTAGCGCACGAAGAGTACGCACTCAATGACAGATGACCAATGATTCGTAGATAATCATCCTCAACAATGAGCAGCAACACTCTTAAGCTTCCCACGACAACTGAAATAATTTCGTATGATCCTTCCACGGGCGAAGAACTGGGGCGAGCTCCTTTAACTGACTCCGCTGGCGTGCGTGCCGCAGTGAGTAAGGCGCGAACAACACAGCGACTGTGGGCCAACCTGTCTTACTCCGAACGAGCCCGCTTCATTCTCCGTGCTCGCGAACTAGTGCTCGAACAGTTGGAAGAGATCGCTACTCTCATTGCACGCGAAACCGGTAAGCCGACTGACGAAGCGATCTCCATGGAAGTAGTTCCCACGCTTGATCTCATGAACTACTTCGCGCGTGACACCGAACAATTACTGACTCCACAGCCAATCGATATTGGACAGTACGGACTCATGGGTCGGGATTCGCATATTCGGTATAAACCACTCGGCGTGGTCGGCATTATCTCGCCGTGGAATTTTCCCTGGGCCACTCCTCTTGACGAAATCGTTATGGCCCTGATGGCTGGAAATGCTGCCGTAGTTAAGCCCAGCGAGCTAACGCCATTAAGTGCGTTGAGAATTGCACAAATCTTTCAACAGGCTAAATTGCCCGAAGGCCTTCTGCACATTGTCACTGGGGACGGATCAACCGGTGCTGCCCTCGTCGATGCCGGTATCGACAAGTTGATGTTTACGGGAAGTGTCGCGACGGGCAAAAAAGTAGCCGAAATTGCTGCCAAACACCTGACTCCAGTCGTACTGGAACTTGGTGGGAAAGATCCGATGATCGTACTCGATGACGCTCAACTAAATACTGCCGCACGCGCTGCAATTTGGGGTGCATTCTGTAATTCCGGACAAGCCTGCGCTTCAGTCGAGCGCTGTTACGTACACGAGTCTGTCGCCTCCGAGTTCATCGATCTCGTTGTTAAAGAGACCAACAAACTGAAACAAGGACAAGCGACTGCAAATGACGTCGATATCGGGGCGATGACAACAGAGCGGCAGCTACAAATTGTGGAAGCTCACGTCAACGATGCGGTAAGCCATGGTGCACAGATTCTGACTGGAGGAAAGCGTCATAAAGAATCCAATGGCTGGTTCCATGAACCAACTGTGATTACTCAAGTCGATCACTCGATGCAGCTGATGCGCGACGAAACGTTTGGTCCATTACTACCAATCATGACATTCAAGTCAGACGAAGAGGCTATTAAACTTGCCAACGACAGCGTCTTTGGTTTGACCGCTTGCGTCTTCACCCGCGATCTCGAGCGCGGAAGAAGGGTCGCTGAACAGATCGAAGCAGGTACGGTCATGATTAATGAAGTTGTCTACACTCATGCTGTTGCGCAAACACCCTGGGGAGGTGTGAAGCAGAGTGGCTATGGCAGAACACACGGCAGGTTGGGTTTGCTCGAGATGGTGACCCCACAACATATTCACGTAAACAGCGTCCCGTCGTTTCCAGATGTATGGTGGTTTCGTTACACGAAGGAGGCGGGTGCACTATTTCGCGGCTTGGGAAAACGCTTCACCAGCGGTTCCATACTGAAAGCCACCCCATTATTACCCGCGATGATCAAACGATTATTTGAGCGTCGATAGATTCTCTGAATGTGACTTTGTAGGGGCGCCCCTCCGTGTGTGGCTTCCTTTCAGTAGCTCCACCGAATCAACCACTCCAGTGGTTAAGCTGTCACGGACTGCTAAAGGGCTTCGAAATGGCGCGTCACACGGAGGGACGCCCTACAAACTTGCGACCTTTTTACTTTTTTCGCAGTCTGTCCTAGGATTTCGAACTTCGATTTCGGCAATTGGCGGAATTATTTCATGGGATTTTGGAAAAACTACATGCACCGGCGCGAACGCTGGTATCACCAACGGGATAACAATCGACTGGTTCGTCCGCTCGAGTGGGGCCTCGAATATATCGTGGATCATGTAAACGGTGACGATCCGCGTAACGTTTTGTTGAATTATTCAGATCGGGCAATGAATTCGAGCAATGATTTCTACAGCCTAAAGGAGCCCGCTGCCTATAAACTCGAACGCGATCAGCTCACCTGGACGAGTCAGGTGCACACTCCGTCAGCAGAAAACAACCTTGCTCGGGCTCGTTTTTTTCCCGCCAAAGCAAAGAATGGAAAGCCAGCCCGCAATGCAATCGTAGTTCTACCTCAATGGAACGCTCAGCCCGAGAGTCATGTGGAGGCATGTCGTATCTTCAACATGATTGGTATGTCGGCGCTGCGACTTACGCTTCCCTATCATCAACAACGCAAGCCTCCAGAGTTAGAACGAGCAGATCATCTGGTCAGTACAAATATTGGCCGCTCGATTCAATCGATGCGTCAAGCAGTACTTGACACTCGAGCAGCGGTCAGATGGCTGAAGAATGAAGGCTACGAAAAGGTTGGAATACTGGGAACCAGCGTTGGTTCGTGTATTGCTTTTTTAGCTTTCGCACACGAACCAGATCTAAATGCCGGGGCATTTAACCACGTTTCCGGTTATGTAGCAGACGTCGTATGGCATGGTCTATCTACGGCCCATGTACGAGAAGGTTTTGCTGATCGAATCACTCTCGAAGAACTACGTGAATTCTGGAGACCCATCAGTCCCTTCCCATTTATGCCGCAGGTCGCGGCGATGGGCCAGCGTCCTTTGCTCTTCATAATAGCGCGGTATGATCTGACGTTTCCGATTGAACTATCGCGTGACGCTATCGCCGAGGCGAATCGTTTGGGTCTGCCGCTCAAGCTTGTCTGGCTACCGTGCGGTCATTACACAACCGGGGAAATGCCCTGGAAGGCCATCGACGCCTGGAAGATTGCGACCTTCTTCAGGAAGAAATTCAGATGAGACGTTGAAAGCAGATACCCTTTAGTGGCCTCTTTCGCCTGCAACACCCAGGCTCTTCTGTCGGAGCGCGGACGTCCTCGTACGCTAGTTTCCCAAAGTTCAATGTTAGAGAAATCATTGGTCAATGGTCATTTGACAGTGATCAATTATCAATTAGCTGAATGTTGGGTGAGTCAGCGCACGATGACGTACGCGCTCCGACAGAAGAGCTTGAGTGGTGTTCGCGGTGAGGCGACTAAAGCGTAACTAATTGATAATTGATCACTGTCAAATGACCATTGCCAAATGATTTCTCTAACATTGAACTTTGGGAAACTTGCGCACGAGACGTACGCGCTCCGGCAGAAGAGGGTGTCTGATCTATTCCACCCAGCCACTAAAGGGCTACCTTATTAGGCTCACTTCGCTAGTGGAAAGACTGGCTCAATATCAACAGGGACGGTTACCAGCCTATCTAGCGCCTGCTGCATTGGTGGTCTAATCACCGCATACTTATCAAGTATCGCTTTGGCCTTTTCATAGGAACCTTCGGCTTCCAGCGTTAACAACTCACTCGTTAGCTTTGTCACACCCTGTTTGATCTTTGCATGATCAATACTGAACGTTCCTGACTTCTCGTCGTATTTGACCGCACCCTCATCAGTCAAATAGTTGAATTGCATTGCCACGCCCCGACCATGAGCTTCGGTGATGCCAAACCTGACTGATCTAAACATGCTCGCCAGGTAAGTCGTGTAGAGTGTTCGCTCCATCCCCTTGTCGATAAGACCTTTATCGATCATGTACTGCAGAGCCCATAATCCGGTCATGTCGGCCTTTGCCTCTTCTATTGCGGAGTACAGCTCCTTCAACTGTTTACGCACGGTCGTCTCCTGACCATTCACCGTAATGTTGTGTGGTCCAAGTCCGTGCATTAACTCGTGACAGAGGATATGAGTGAAAAATGAATCAAAGGCCAGAGCAGAACGATCAGAAGTAGCGAGCACAACCTTTGAAATCGGAATCAACGTTTTCTCAAACTTTGCGTCTTGCACATTCTTGAGCATAACGCGTTTCGACCCTTTCTCTTTGACTACCCGCTCATCATTAGGAAGATTGTAAGCCGCAGTCTGAACGCCGCTATTGCCCTCACCGGCACTGAACACTTCGTTAACGACTCGAATTGGCGAAGCCGCTCCAAGTTTTGGATTCCGATAGCGTGGATCGATTGGTAAGTTGTTTTCCAACTCCTGCAAGTAGCCGCTAAACTTCGCGAGCTTTGCTGATTCAGCGTCATCACGCAGATTCACGTAAGCCTCAAACGATGCTTTGTAGCTAAACAACTCATCTTCGTAGGTTTCATAAGGCCCAAACGTGACATCGATCGGAGCATCGAGATCCATCCACGCAACGTCGCTTTCGTAATAGTCATTTGAGCCAAAAGCGTCCGCGCGTTTGTTCAAAAAATTCTTTAGGGTCGCGTTAGAAGTGAGCTCGGCAGCTTCGTGTAGGAGCTTTGCGGCTGGCTCCAGAAACTCTTTATAGACCTGACTATATGGCACCGTCATTAACTTGCCATCTGCGCCGCGCCGGATTACATAAAAGAAACCAGTTGCTTTTTCCTTGTCGGCAGGTGAAAGACCGGAAACCCAGTTATTGAACTCTTCACGCGTCATATCGTCTGGATATGCTGCAGCCTGAGGTGGCTTCTCTTTCGGAACTCCTTCGATGAAAGGTTCGTTCTTGTCCAGCCGTGACCACGGTCCATCGTTGATGTAAAAGTAATGCAACCGCTGACGACCTACGGCTGATGTGTCCGCTATTAGCTTTTTCTCAAGCGCCGCGTTGCCACTCCAAACCTGACGAAGGAAAAGAGGGTCCATTAGCTTTGCTGCCGCAATAATTTTAGCGAGAGCAAGTTTGTCTTTTTCTGGGAGTTGACTTGTGTCAGCAGAGAGGACCGTGGGGGCAAAGCGAGCGATTTTCCTCGCCAACTCCGGGTCGCCGTCTTTGTTGCTGTCGTTCTTTTGACTCATCAGTGGCGTCACAATTAAGAGCATGAGAGAAAGTATCGTAAGTGAATTCTTCAGATTTTTCATGAGTTGTCCTACACAATGGAGTGCTCAGATGTTAACCAGAGCTCGTGAGAAATAAAAGTTTGCTGAGCTTGGGAGATTCTCAGGTATCGTCTTCCTAATTAAGAAACAAACTGAGCCTAGCTTCAGCCCGTGTGGCGCTGGGATAAAAACCACATCTCATTCTCCCCAACCTTTAGGTTGGGGTCCAGCGCTGCTCTTAATTTAGGGAAACGTTTCAACGGTTTCCGAAAACCGGACTCATCGTCTCTCATAAAGACAAACCGTTGAAACGGTTACTTCTTCTTAATCGCCACTGACCCCAAGCTAAAGCTTGGGGAGAATGAGAAGTTGAGAACAAATTCAGCTAGTCTGACTCGCGTCATAACTCCTGGCGGTTCTTAAGGATCCTGACGAATGAAGCTGACCGTATTTCTGATAGCGTTAGACCAGAGAACTGTTGGGCCTCGTCTTCAGTGATCGCACCACAATTGATTGCTCGCAGGAAATAATTCAAGAGACCTTGACCCGTCGCCGCGTCGTCAAATACATCGCCGACCAAAGTTGCCTTTGCAGCCTTCTCAACAAAGTTTTTCAGGCGTTCCGACGCTGCTTCCAAACTCTCCAGGAAAAAGGAATACACCGCAGCATAACGAGTCGGTAACTGGGCCGGATGCAGATCCCAGCCCTGGTAGAAAGCATTCGTTAATGAATGCCTGACGTGATCGTAGTGCAGCTTCCACGCTCTATGAACTACATCACGGTTCTCTTCGATCTGTTCAACTGTTAGTGGATCACCACCTTCTACAAAACGATGTGGCGCAACGGGCATTATGTTTGTGGCGCCATCCGACAACCAGATCCCTGTTCCCGCAAATGAGACCTGCATCATGTGTTTGGCGAAATCACATGCCGGATGCAGCATGTGTTGATGCGCCGCCGTGATACTGCAACTCGCCGTATAGTCGTACGTACCAAAATGAGCTGCGACACAGCGTCCTTCGGCTGCTGCCAGCAATAGCGGAAGATTTATTTCACCACGATGATTGATGATCGACTGTGTAGTCTCGATCATCATTTCAAACTTAAGACTTCCTTCCTGCAATCCAGAATGTTTCTCTAAGCGGCTCAGCAACGCCACTAGAGTCGACACCTGCTCGGGAATGGTGATCTTAGGCAGCGTAATAACAAAGTTGTCCGGTAACTCACCACCTGTTAGCTGAGCCAGTGTGGAGACAAAAATGTTGAGAGTCCGAAAACTTCGACCGCGCAACTCTTCGTTGAAAGGCTTTATCCGAATGCCAATAAATGGAGGAAGAGTTTCGTTCTTACTTCCCTCCGCAACCTCAGTTGCGGCTGCCACAGCATGATCGTCCTCTTCAGAATCTGGACGATTACCATAGCCGTCTTCAAAGTCAATGCGAAAATCTTCAACTGCCTCACGACGTAACTTTTCGACTACTCTTCTGTAGATCTTGTAAGCGAGCCATGCAGCCTTATTCTTTCTTCTCACCAGTACTGGATCAGATTCGAGGTCTGCGACGAGTTCTCCTGCGTCATCAAGATCATCAGGCAGACTCTCAGCGCCCGGCAACTGAATGGCTTTTGCAAATACCAAAAAATCCGGCGCAAACTGATCTAATGAGCGTCGCGCCATCGTTCCAAGACGCAACGACGTGTCCGACCTAAAAAGATGAGCACCACCATAAACTGTGTGGACAGGCTGTCGCCTGCCAGTCTCGCCGGGATAGTAAGAGCTGAAATCTTCGTTAGCTTGACTCAAACGATCGACAAGATCGCGCAAAGACTCTTCTGAAAGTAAAGCTTTCATTGGTGTCCTCTCTGCTGGTTGTAACAAAATGCGTGTAATGACTTTATTACATGACAGTGTTATGGGGAAGTGCCCCCGACCAGCCGTTTGACGCCGCAACCGAACTTTCAAGCTCGTATGCCGACGAAATCGGTTATTGACATGGCCGATTGAGCTTCGTTATTTTGTTTTTAGCTGTAACCCCGACAGCACACTAGCCATTCTTGCCCAATTAAACTCACTGATTCACAACATTTTTAATTGGAGAACTAAGTTCCATGAGCAAACTGGTCACAACTCTCGGTTGCGGTGTCCTTATTCTGCTTTCCTCAGCAATCGCCCAACCACTGGCGTGGCAGACCTCTCAAGAAATAAAGCATGGAGGCAAAATTGAAACAAAGTATGACGGGATCAGTTTCGAAACCGTAATGCGCTTGCGAAAAATGAGGGTTACATGCGGAGGGGTTATCAAGGATAGTCAGAAGAACAGCTGCGTGAGTATAGAAGTCGCACTTCATTGTCCCGGAACCCAGGTCAATCACGTCGGCCACGTGACCGTTCAATTGACGTTCGAAACAAGGGACTGGAGTGAAGGTCATCCACCTGACCAACGGGACCTGGCAGTGGTTGTGGATGCAGAGACGGTTCGCGTTGGTCGCATGCGACTCCTGCCAAAAGCCGACACACCGTGGTCGGAGTCAACCTCCGAGACGCTTGAGGCAACACTCTCTTACGACCTATTTAAGAAGATGATCCAATCACAATCAGTCGAAATGCAGGTTGGACGCAGTACCGTCGCACTCAAAGAAAATAACCGCGCTGCCATGCGCGACTTAAACAGTCGCGTGCTGACTCAATAGCTTTCAATCTGTTGCCGTTTTACGTCCAAAGATCTTCACCGAAAGTGCGTAGATTCGATCGGACTCTTTTGTGAGTAGGGGTCCGAGAACAGCTAGTATCAAAACATAAAGGGCGGCGAACGGCTGGAGCACAGGCAGCAGTCCGCCAGCCTTAGCGAGGTTCGCCATGATAATGGAGAACTCCCCTCGCGATACGATTGTCAGACCAACATTTAACGATGGCTCTTTCCCAAGCTTCGCTGTCTTACCAGCCAACATTCCGGCAAGAATATTTCCAACAAGCGTAACTACCACTGCGCCAACTACTGGCCATACTGCTCCGCCGAGAGCGAACGGATCGATCGTCAATCCAAAACCAAAGAAGAACAGCGCCCCAAAAAAGTCTCGGAACGGGACGATGAGATGCGCGATTCTTTCCCCGTGCTCGGTTTCAGCAAGCACCAATCCCAACAGCAGCGCGCCGATAGCTTCGGCTACGTGAATCGTCTCACCAAGTCCAGCCAGCAAAAACAAGCAGGCAAATAAGACAAGCAGAAACACTTCGTTTGAAGAGATACGAAAGGCACGATTCAGCAACGGCGTAGCAAACCTGCCCAGTACAATCATCCCGAGGATGAAGCCCAACGCTAGTCCAGCCGAAGCAAGCGTTCCTGCGATTGAAGTCGCACCGCTGAGCACGATGCCTGATACAAGGGACAAGTAGACCGCGAGAAAAATATCCTCAAACATGATGATGCCGAGTATTAACTCGGTTTCGGGATTTGCGGTTCGTCGCAAATCAAAAAGTACTTTGGCAACGATCGCGCTGGACGAGATGGTTGTAATCCCGGCGGCAACCAAAACCTCTTTGACCGGCCAACCTAGTAAAGCCGCGTAACCTAAACCGGCTACAAAATTTATTGCGATATAGATGGACCCGCCGATGACAATCGAGCGGCCTGATTTAATCAACCTGCTTACAGAAAATTCCAACCCGAGATAGAACAATAGAAACAAGACGCCCACTCGGCCCATGAACTCAATCAACGGCGCGCTGAGAATAAAGCGAAAATCAAATGGACCGATCTTGGGAGCATGTGGACCAACAGCCATCCCCGCCAAAATAAGGAACGGCACCACAGAGAAGCGCAAACGCGACGAGACGAGCGCTGCAACAGCAATCAAAGCGAGGGCCAGTCCAACTTCGAGAACGATGTGCTCCATTCCCTAATCGACCTTTCCGGTAACGAGTAGTTTCTTGAGACGTTCGATGCTGCGGCGATCACCAGCAAGGATCAACGTTGCCCCCTCGTTGAGCAGAGTGTCTGCCTCTGGGTTTGTCCGATTTACTTTATTTGGTTCGATAATTGAAACAATAGACGCGCCGGTTGTGGTTCTCACTTCCAGATCACGAATCGTACGTCCCACACCAGGTATTCCTGGACCAAGCGTGAACCACTCGAGGACAAGGTCTTCGAGAACCACCTCACTCGTAGGCAACGCCTTTGGCACATAAGTCAAACCACCAACGATGCCGGCAATTTGTCTTGCTTCACCGTCAGTTAACGTCAGTACTGAGGTGGGACGATCTAGATTGCGCCGGGTGAAGTGATAGAGCTCACGTCTACCGTCGTCGTGGATCACAATCGTCAGCCGGTCGCCACTTAGTGTTTCAATCTGAAATTTTCTACCAACACCGGGAAGGTTGGATTCGCTAATTGTGGACATAACATCTACTCCTCATTTCTTGCTCAGCGACATTCGAACGCACAAAGCAAAATCGTTATGACTCTCTCAACACCGGACTAAAGCCAGGGTGAGAATAAGAGAATGGAAGTCCAAACCGCATCAGCACCTCATTATCATTAAGGAAATAGCTCCGCCCCTAGAAATTACCTGAGCCGAAAGCTACCTGATGGAGATTACATAAGGCGAGTTTGTCTCACCTGATTAAAAACCCGTCATCAATGGACCACTAGGATTGCGATGGAGTTTACGAATGAATAGCGACAGGAGGAGCGCGGCCCGCAGAAGATCTCAAAGGCCTTGTCTGAGCAGAATGCAGTGATTGATTCTGAATAAGATAATGAAAAAATGAAGGTGACCCAGCTCCACCAACTGGAGGGAGGTCGAGATGTACGGAGCTTCGCTTGTCCCCAATGCGAACCTGGTTAACAAGTTCCATCGGATTCATTCGCGAGATTGTGACGGTCGGTGGGATATGAACACTGACTTGACCCGATGATATCTCGTCGCCAAGTGCATTTGAATGGAACGGCGTTAAGCGCAATCCATCGCCGACTGAGAACAACAGATGTCCCAGCACGATGATCGCGATCAGTGCCGGGGTAGGAAATTCTGTTGCTCGAATACGTCTCATCTGAGTTCAAGCATCGTAACAGTCAGCCTGTATCGAGGCAAACGTTACCCTTTAGTAACCCCTCGCGATCACCATACTAGCTCTTCTGTCGGAATACCAATCATTGGTCAATGGTCATTTGACATTTCTCATTGGTCATTTAGTTCTCAATTAGAGGGCTATGTTTAGATGAATGGCACGCGTTCATTCAAGATAGAGGTCAAACAAATCTGCGAAATGACAAATGAGAGATGTCAAATGATCAATGACCAATGATTGCTGTCCGACAGAAGAGCTAGTATGGTGATCGCGAGGGAGTTACTAAAGGGTACCTTACTTATGCTATCTCACCCATGTGACCGCTGCGGTAATCTTCAAAGGCTTGAAGAATTTCTTCGCGTGTATTCATTACAAATGGTCCATAACGGACAATGGGTTCGTCAAGCGGCACTCCAGCGATCAGGAGCGCGTCTAAATTCTCGTCACTGCCATTCTTGATGGTTACATCATCACCATCCCGTGCAAACATCACCATCTGACCTCGCCCAGCTTTTTCGTCGTCAGCACCAAAAACTCCGTTACCATTAATCACGTACGCAAAACCGTTGTACTCTGCAGGCACTGATTGTCTAACGCTGCCACCGGGCTTCAGTGTGAAATGGAGATAGATGATCGGCGTATGTGTTTCAATCACCGCTTTCTTCCCCAACGAATCACCTGCAATCACCTTTACTGTTACCAATCCATCATCACTTTGACCCACAGGAATGCCCGCCGATGGAATCTCCTGATAACGCGGGTTCGTCATTTTGTCGCGTTTTGGTAAGTTCACCCACAGTTGAAAACCGTGTAGTCGACCACCCCCCACAGCGAATTCACGTTCCGGCATTTCCGAATGGACCACTCCAGCGCCAGCCGTCATCCACTGAACATCACCAGGGGTCAGCTTGCCTGCATTGCCTCGTGAATCCTTGTGCTGCATGCGACCGTCAAGCATGTATGTAACCGTCTCAAAGCCTCGGTGCGGATGATCCGGAGCGCCCTTCGCTTCTCCCGGCGCAAGATCTTTTGGTCCCATTTCATCGAGTAGCAAGAATGGATCAAAATCAGAGAGGGCATAGGTCGGAAAGGGACGATGCACCAGGAATCCCTCGCCCTCGAGAGTTTCGATACTGTTGATAATTCCGGACACCGTTCTAACCTTGTTGTTTTCATTCATCACTAAAAACCTTCCTTTCTCTTAACCCTTGGGTTTGCCCTTGGGTTTGCCCTTGACCTTGTCGCTTCATCGCCAACGCTCCTAACCCGGTCACTTGTTTGGCAGAATTCCAAGATCAAGCATCTCTCCTCCATACCAACGTTGCATAGCCAACCTACTTTTAGTAAGCTGAACAACAGATTAGAGGAGGGGACTTATTTTTGTCAAGTAGGCAACTATAAGTAAGCCGCTCTCGGCAAATATGCGAATAAAAACAAAAAAGCAAAATGGACCTGCGAAAAATGGGTCGACTCAGGTTTGCACGCGGTTTCATCACGCGGTGGAGCTGGTTGGGCGCCGCTGGACCGGAGCAATACTAATTTCCATGATGAAAGGGCCGCAGTGCTTTAACGAATTTCTGGCCGCGGTACCAGGACTCTCAGATCGCCTGCTTACTGAAAGGTTGCGTGAATTGGAAGCGGAAGGTCTGGTGAGAAGGACTGTCATTGCTGGTCCACCCGTGCGAGTCAGCTACGAACTTACTGAATCCGGGCGCCAACTCGAACCGGCCATTAACGAACTCGGGAAGTGGGCCGAGCGTTGGGTCAAGGCTTAACGCAACAGTACTTCAAGCTTCGTTACTCTCACACCACGGATCCTCATGGGCAGAACTCTTGTCTTTGCATCATGAAAAGGTGAGAATTCAGCAATCTTTCCGAATGGAAGCTTACAAAAATGAAAATCATCCCCTTCGCATTCTCGCTTCTTGTGCTCGCTGTCTCTGGACCTCTTTGTCAACTCAAAGCTCAAACTCAAACAAAACCGAGTCAGGTTCTGGCTGACTTCAGAAAGGACCAGCAATCCAGTCCGTCGCAGATACCTGCGGCCACTCAGCGAGCTGTTCTTTCGAAGGTATTTCGAAAATATTTTACTGATGATTCAAAGTGCAACACGGGTTTTGAATTGAGTAGCAAGGATTACTTGAAAGCGGCGAGAAACGCGGGCCAGATTGTACCCTCCATTGTCGATAGTGCGACTGGAAGTTTTACTGCTCCGGGCCAGTCACAAACGGCCTACGTTATATCCGTTAACGAATGCAATGCGTCGCACGCAGATAATTTTGGAACAAAGAGAATTGCTATCTTTGCGGGGCAGCAACTCATCGCGGATTTGGATGTCGACTTCCACAGTAGCATCTTTAAAAAAACAGATCTCGATGCGGACGGCATCGATGAGTTGTTAATGACTACTGGCGATATGGCCCAGGGTGTTCTGACCGCCTTGGCAACACTCTTTAGTTTCCGAGGCGGGCAGCTCAAAATTCTCGAAGACTTCGGTACTGTCCTCGAGGACTCTTGTGCTTCGGAAGCACCCGGAAGTAATGCCCGCGCAGCTGTGCTCTCAATCGGTGCAGCTACGCCGGGCAAGATGCCAAAGATTCGCAGCGATATCTATAGTTCTAGTTGTCGTGTTGGTGCTAAGAGGTGGCAGTTCGTGGCGACCGGAAAGATGCCGGAATAGGATCAAATCGCGGTCGATCTCGTAACCGCGATGAAGGATCATTGGTCATATATCATTTGAGATTTTCAATTGTCATTGCTCGATGGTCTCTAGGCCACTGGCTTGCCCAGTGGTTCTTACGTTCGTTGCTACAAGGAGCTTGCCTTTCCCTTCCGGCGCGCTTGCGCGCGTAGGGGTGAGAATCGAAGGTCGGTTATTAGCAACGAGCGTAAAGAACCACTGGGCAAGCCAGTGGCCTAGAGACCGTCGGGCAATGACAAAATGAGAAATTTCAAATGATATATGACCAATGATTCTTTAAGCAGTTAAGTGTAAGTATTCAGGGAGGTTGGTAGCGCATACGGGACTCGAACCCGTGATCTCTGCCTTGAGAGGGCAGCGTGTTAACCAACTACACCAATGCGCCGCAGCGGGTTGGAATTATAGGTGCGCCACCCAGTGATGGCAAGTTTGGCGATTAGAGCGGGCGTCGCTCTGTGGGTGCCTTTTTCGGAGTCGCATCCTTAAACAAGAGGTTTTAGATTTTCAGGAGAATGGCAAGCTAAAGCTTGTCGAACATCAAGTCAGCCACCTCGTTTGACACCTAACAATACTTCAGGATCGAACTGGGTACCCTCGAAACGTTGATGCAAAAAGTCAAAGACTGCGAGGGCATAAGAGCGTTCGCCCATCACGTACTCTTCACGAAGTTCGCGAGCAGCTTCTTTCCACTCCTCAATGTCGACTTTCGCTCCTGACAACTTTGCAAAATAGTGTTGGAGTCCCTCGCGTTGCCCTTTATCACGTGCGCTAACTTTCGTCTTTTCGTTGAGGTTATATACTGCAATCGAAGTCTCGCCACGTTTACTTCCCCGCCAGGCAGCACACATACCGCCGGTTTCAAAATAAATATGCTCCTCTGGTTTGTCGTAATAGGGATGCAATAACAAAGGCTCCTCACGACGATCGAGATCTTCAGGCTCAAGAAAGAAGATGTCTTCGGCGATTGGGCTCCGAGTCATCTTCTTGACTAGCGTTTCGATCTCCGGGACTTTTAGACGCGTCACTCCAACGTGAGAACGCCCCACAGGAAATAGAGTTTTCTTACCACCATAACGATTGCAAAGGTGACAGGAGGGCAACAGGTTCTGCCATTTGTAACAAAGCCAGAAATAACCCGGATGTGGTATCTCGTTATTCTCCTCGTCAACTACCTTAACTACTCCCGACTTACCATTTTCACTCGGAACAGAGACCTCGCCTTTCGGTCGAAAGTGCTCCGCATCACCAATGAAGCCAACAAAGGCAGTTTCACAGTACGCACACTTGTTATGGAATATGTGTTGTAAAAGCCAGTCTCTGATTCCCTTCCAGATGTCATCGTCCAGCTTTGGTTTGAAATATTCAATAGGAGGCGGGTCCTCGCCTAGTTCTCGCTTCTTCTTCCATGCGATCCATTCCTTCTTCCAGTTGGACCACTCGTGTAACAGACCCTTAGTCGCAACATCGGCGACCGTGGTCCAGCCAGTCCATTCGGCTTTCGGGCTGCGTTTTAGCTCTAGTGGAAAAGCTTCTTCCAGGAGCAGTCGGTTAAGGGCAATTAGACCATCGCCACTTAGTTCAAGCTCCAGCAGTTTGCCGACGAGTGTGTCGCGCTCCTTTGATACGACGTTTTTGAAGCGCTTTTTTTCGTACAGACTTGCACCGCTAAGTCGTTGGTTGAGTTCAGCTTGCAGAACGTCAGTGACCGTTTCTAAACTCGTGGCAGATCCATCAAATTCGTTCAACGCTTGCTGCGAGGCTGGTGAAAACCCCTCCAGCAAATGACTCGAAACAGGATCTGCGGCATTGACAAGTTTATCTACAAGGTTCGCAGTATCCGTGAAGTCGGCTCGCACCAACAACAAGGGCATCTCTGCAAAATAGGTCTCTGGATTGAAGCTAACTTTGATCACGGCTTGATCTCCCGCTCCAAACTCGATCGCAAACTCTCAGCACGCTTTAGAAGGACATCGCCTTGCTCCGGAGATACCTGGGCCAATTTGGCCCCGAGATCCTTCATCATTTGTGCTTCCTGAAGTTGCTCTTCGTGTTTCTTCTCATAACTCTCTGCCCGTGGGGGAATTCGTACCATCAACTCCTGTTTTAATGTCTCGTACTCCTCCACGTGCGCGCTTCGATCCTTCATCTCGTACAACTCGTAGTAGCGCTTCTTCTTTTTCTCAGTAGTGTCGTCGAGCGAAGACGGGAGTCCAAACAGAAGACTAGTCAAAATTTGATCCGTATAACCGAGCGTCATGTCAGGCTCTATTTGAGGTCTAACAATCTGTCCACGGCTGTCCCGCGAGAATCGCATCACTTGTTGAGCGGGCATGCCGCCAATCAATAGCGGGGAATGCGTCGTGGCGATGAATTGAACATTCGGAAAGATTTCCTTTAGATGGTTGATTAGTGTGCGTTGCCACAATGGATGCATGTGAGCGTCAATCTCATCCATCAACACGAGGGCGTAGCGCTGCGTCGGATCTTCATCCTGATCAAAAACCTCATAAAGGCGTTGCAGCAGAATGCCTAACCAACCTACCAACGAAATGGTGCCCTGACTAAGCGCCTCCAACGGCATGTCGAGACCATCATCGGTTTTTATGATGACCTTGTTTGTGCCGGGTTCCACTCCACCATATCTCAAGGTCATTCCCTCGGTGACGGTGGCGATAACTTCAAAAACCTTCTCCACCAACTCGCGATACCGGTAGTCGCTTGTCTTTGAACTGCTATCGCCTTTGATACTCAGATAATCGAGATTCACTATCCACTGTTTCAGTTTGTCGAGACGAGGATCGATGTCGCCTTTAACCAGAGGCATAAGATCATCAATAACAGGGCGCGATCTCGTCTTGATATCAGCATCGGGACCTTTTGGAGCGGTCCAACTTGTGGTTCTAAGTGGTGGGAAGCCCAGCGCGAGCCAGCCTTCGGCTTCAAGTGGACGTGCAGTGTTGGAACTGATTTCCGTCTCTCCATTTTGGGAATTTCGGTAAATCTCCGTGACGTAGCTCGTCTTGTTATCAGTTTCCAAAACAATCTTGCCGTGACTCGTCCCTCCTCTTAGCAATCGGTATGCATAAGCCTGCGACTCTTCTCCGCAAATACCCATCGCTATCGCTTTGAGTATTGTCGACTTACCGACGCCGTTATCGCCAAGAAATACTTGAATGTTCGTATCGAGATCGAGCTCGAGAGAGTCGAATGGTCCAATGTTCTCGAGCTTCAAGTGTTTCAACCTGGAAGTCGCAATTCGGAGGTCCGAATCTGGTCCAGCTTGAGACGCGGCGCGCGCTGAGAGTTTGCGCAGAAATCCAGTTAGTTCCGCATGATCAGTTCCCGGTGTGTAGGCCAGAACTTTGATTCCGTAGCGCCGCTCGAGCAAGTCTGCCTTTGCCCTCCAGGCGTTTCCGGAAACCGCGACCACTGCGTAATGTTTGCGCCCTGGCTCGCGCGGCAGACTGATGCCTCGCAAGTAAGCTTCGATCCCTTCGAGGCTAGCCCCAATAAAAAGGAGCGTACGCGAGACAAATAAGGTCTGCATGAACTGGGAGAACAATCGATTGTTTGCAATTGCACCATCGTATTGCGCGGGAGTGACTATTACTGTCTCGGGTTCGTCGAGAGTGCCGTAGAGTTTGAGTAAGAAGTATTCGCGTTTGGTGAGGGCGGTTAACAACTGGTCTCCATCGTTCGGCGTGTAGATTTGCTTTGGAGCAACACTGAAGATGCGTTCCAGCAGTGTGTCGAAATTTGTAGTCAGTACGGCGGAAAACTTGATCCTCGGCAAAATCACATGGGCCGGCGATGGAGATACGGATTTTAGAAAGACCCGGCGCAGGTAATTCATTAGCTGAGCGGACTGTTCAGGTGTATGGAGACGGCTAATGATGCTGTCTGCAACAGGATCTGAATCACCCGTATCGATCTCGGCGTGAAATGAGGTGGCCGCTTCCTTCTCAACAAATCCATTCTCCGTGGCCCAATCAAGTAGTCCGTGAACAAAGTCTTTCCAGATTGGCAACCCTGCCTGAGCACTTAACCCGGCGCCGGCATAAAGGACACATTCGCCAGCTGCACATACTTCAACTAAGTCCTGAGGCAGTTGAGCTGGTAGTTTTATGCCGTCGACGTCAATCGGCGGTATGGTGTCGTTAAGAGCCTTCTGTCGTTTTCCAGCGTCATAGCTGAAGAGTGCAGCAAGACCAGTAAGAAACAACAAAAGGACCCCGACTGCGATTTTCCCAACGTTGTTCAAATGCAGCTGACTGCTTTGAGTTGCAAGGTACAACCCGGAACTTCCGGCGTAGGCAATTTGAGTAGGGTTTAAGGCAAGCGCTGAAACATCACCCGAAGTATTTGTGATTAGTTCCGGAGTTGTATTTGGAGCAAGGCGATAAACCCCCTGGAAGTTTCCACCAACGAGAATTCGATTTTCGTCATAGAACGAAAGAACATTTACTGTCCCATAGGTATCAAAAGGTATAGAAGCATCTTTACCGTCGGACCCTGTAACGAATACACGAGAACCACCAGTTCCAACTGCTAATCGTCCCTGGCTTGAGACACTAAATCGCAATCGATCTGGAGAACTGATTGGGTAACCGTGGGCAGGCGACTCTTTGTTAGGTGACCGGGTATCGACTACGACCGCCGACGCATTAGTTGGCGAAACTGCAAGGATAAAGTTGCCGAAGGATTTGAGAATGCTGGGCTGGTTAAGCTTGGTGTCAACTTTAACAAGCGTGTAGGTAGAGCGTGGATCGACGAAGTCCACGATTCCGTTAGCTCGCGCTAGTGCCAGGAGCGCGGTTTCTGAGGAAGCACTTGCGTCAACAAAGGCGACCGCAGAAGAAGTCTGACCCGGTGTGCTTGTTCCAGCGACGATGGTCCACGCTGATTTACCATCGGAGACTGCAACCGTTCCTTGTTCGGAATAAGCTAGTCGCGAACCATCTTGAGCCACAGCATACGACGAGCCGGTTGTACTGCCATCGAAGCCATAACTCCTACTCGCATCGGTGTTGTATTGACTTGGTGTCGCGCCGGCCCCCTTGCCAAGTGTGGCGCGAATACGAGCTGAGGCTTCGGCGAGATCGAAGACCTTCGTCTCCTTTTTGAAGGTAGCGATTTGATCGCCATTGGACTGTGGAGTGAAAAAGGAGATGATGACTTGAGAGTTATTTCTTTGAGTCCCGACTAGAGTGCCATTTGGGATGAACCACAAACTCTCGATACGAGGCGAAATGCCCGGATCGTTTGCGATTACATTGGTGGAAATCTGCTGACGTAAACCATACCGCCAAATGAGGCTGGCAGCTATGAGCGCCAGGAGAGCACCTATCAGTATGTAACTCCACCAAAATGGCAGGGCCTTCAACCGTTGTACGATCAGCTGGCCCATCTCTTTGATGGGACTCAGGAAGAGTGGTTGCGGCATACTGCTTACTCCTCCGAGGTTTTTTGCCTCAAAAGTCTAAAACTTTACTTCTAATTCACACCGGGCTTTAGCCTGGTGATCTAGTCAATGACAAATTAAAAAAAACCGTTCTAACGGTTTCTCCTTCCAACGAGTGGAGACACAGCACCCCGTCAAAAATTGATAGTGTCTTCCAGCTTAATAACCTTCTTACTCTTAAGATCCTGCGTGTTGAAAAGGTCACTCTCCTTCGTCAACGCGTCAACCAGAGTTCTTCGCGGCACCTCTGTCTTGCTGGTTGTCTTTCCATGCTTTCCTGACATCGTGGAAAGAAAGGTTTTCAATCGACCTGAATTCTTTTTTGTCGATTTATGCTTGAATCCATTCCACAAAGTTTTTGGCGTCGCATTTAGACTGCCGTGGTGGCCCACCTTGTACACATTGACGCTCTCAAGTAGTTTCAGATTAGCTTTCTTGCTTAACGCATAGCTCCAGTTTTCAATCTGAGCATCGCCAGGAAATAACAACTTTGTTTGGCCCACTTGAAACAAGAGAATCAAGCTCGTGTTATTCATGACCTTGTCGAGCGTTCGCACAATCCCCAACAACTGCTCACCACGGATTGTTCTCATTTTTTTTAAGAACCAACGAGTAAAAGGTGGTGCACCGACCGGCGAGTATTGAGCTGCCTTAGGAAATAAGTTTGACTGCTTCCTGATCACAAACTTGTTAGCCATCGCTTGAAGATGCCAGAACTCATCTTCATCCTCTCTGCGTTGGGTCTTTACCTCTTGCGACTGTTTTAGGTTTGGTGGACCAAGCACCTTAATTGTCACGCCTGGTAACACGCTTTCTAATCCAGACTTCGAACCATAGTTGAGGTAGTAATGGCGCTTACCCATAGACATCAGGTTTTCAACAGCAGAAAGGTTCGACAAGTTATCTTCACCGATAAACGTCAGCTCTTTAAGAAGACCTGGGCCCAAAACAGATTTGCGTCGATCTGCCTCAAGCAAAATCGCACTGGCAATCGAATGCATGTCGTTCAATGCGGCGACAAAGGCCTGCTTTCCATTGAAAGTAGAGGGCGCCGCCTCAGCGTCAATTTTCGCATCAGGATGCTCTGTCCAAGGTTGGATCACCACATCGGGGTTACACGATGCAATGATGTCGCCTGAAGCTGTCCCCTGCTTATTTGTCGCAAAACCGCTGATGTGATCCTTGTGACGATGGGTAGCTACAACTGCGTGAAGTTTTCCACCCGTTACCGCTTTGATGTCCTGAGCAACACGCAACATCAGCTTATCGCCGGCGGATTTTGGTTGACCGGTACTTCCAAAATCGATGAGTACGTGTCGGTCTTTGGTACCGCCGTTGTACTGGAACGTGAGTAAGTAACAATCACCAAAGCCAACCTGGTAGGAACGCAGAACCAAACTTTTCGGTTTAAGAGTTGCCATGAGTTTCACCATTCTTCAAGAGCCAAATTCGGGATCGACGCTGCACGCAGTCTGTGGAGATTGGCAAAGTCGCTAAAGGCTGAAGCAGGTTTGTTGAAAAATCCATAGCGCCACAAATACTCAAGTCGCTTCGTCTGACGCTTTTCGTTATCGAGGCGGTTTGAAATGTGAAACTTCACCTTCCCATACTCATCAAAGATTAAGGTACCGCCACCAAACAGTCTGACTTGTTGTTCTTTCGGCATTTCTGGAGGAGCTTCAATTTTCAAACGGGAAAGTTCCTGAGCCGTGAGGTCGATCATTTGCAAGTACTCAGCGACGGTTTCGCGTAGAGCAAAACCATCTGGTCCAATTCGCAAACACGGACGAACGGATAAAACGCGACTATAAGCGTTCTCGTATAACTGGAGCCGTTTTCGATTCTCCCAGATGAATCTAAAGACCTCGTCTGGGTCACGCTGCATCGACTCAAAATGAGAGCGATCAAAAGTTAAGCCGGTTACTGGTCCAGCCCAAATGCCTGGTTCCTTATCCGTGCCTTCAGCGGCAGGCAACATTCCGTATGCCTCGAACATTTCCCGGAGTGTCTTGCGAAACTCGTACTTGGAATCGTTTGGATTGATCTCGTTGTCCGAAGTTAAGACCGCACTTAAGAAGTCGCAAAACTCGAGGTTAACTGGAGGAGTGTAGTCCAATGCACGAATCACCATCGTTAGCAGATAATCAGCAATGGAAGCGCCTTCCTCAACAACCCTGGCACGGTCGAGAAAACCTGGGGCCACATGACCAAGTGCTTTGAGACGATTGGACCAAACGGCGAGAAATGCATTCATTACTGCCGCTACAAGGATTTCTCCTCTCCGATGCGGCTCGACGTATTCTTCATCGTTTATGTAACTCTTTGAAGGAACGAGTTCAGCCGATCGACGCAGCGCGTCTCCACGCATCGAAGGCAGTTCCCTTCCCATCTCTTTTGCCAGTCCCATTAGTAAAGACTTTCGCAGCGCTGGAACTGTCAAAACCTTCGCTGAGATCTGCTTGGGATTTTTATTGGGCGAATAGAGATCAATGATCGTTTCGACGATATCCGGTAAAGCAAAAACAGATAGCAATGCAACGACATCGGCAAACCCTTCGTGAAAAGCAGCTTGTTCGGGAGAGGCTGGGTCGGTGTAACGTTCGCGCAGGCCATCAAGTAACGCGTGAGTGGTCTCGTGGGCCACAATGTCGTGCGAGAGCGAGCAGTAGACCATTCGGTGTCTACCCGGAAAATAACCAAATAGCAGTGCCTGGTCATCTTTGGAGTAGAACGCGTTTGCATCAGCAAAAGCATGTGGCGCAACCTTTAATTGGTGACCATAGAAACTCCAACTGACGCGCCGTCCGAGTGCAAATTCAAAACGCGACAAGATGCGCATCACAATCGTGTAGGCGTTCTGCGAGTGAAAGTTTGGATCGGACAGTAATTGTGAGTCGGAAGCCTGGAGAAATGGATCACTATCAGTGCCGTTCTTGAGATGATATTTGAGTGGTTTGTAAAGATTCCCGGTCGAAGAATCGAAGTCGACCACCTGGACCCGGTAACCCCATGGTCCAGGCTGCAACTCTTCGGCGGGTATTTCCACACTCGCACGAAGTATCTTCCCGTTAACCCGAATGCTCGGATCCTGCGCCACAATCGTAAGTCTACGAGTCCTCACTGATCGCACCACCTTTCAATGGGAATAGGAAAGACCCCTGTTTATTTCAAGGGGAATCTTTACCGGCTACGGCTCCTTAGATTTATTACATCGAACTTTTTGACTAACTTGATTGGTGCTGTATGAATAATCGTTTCATCACTACAGCTCAAAAAGACGCAAGGCGGTCCTGGGTAGGCAACTCATCTTACGCACAGGGAAAGATCGATGGGATCTGATTAGCGAGTATGCGAGGTGGCCTCGTGAGAATTCAGACCCAACATTCCAATTGAAAACGGTGGAACGATAGTCCAGTTCAACTATATCTGTCAATAATTCTACTCAATCCGCCCGCAGTGCTATACTGCCAGAGTTCGATCTACCAAATCATTTCGTCTCTAAGTTTTCGTATTGAGTATGCCGAACCACCGATTTGGTGCCTCTTATCCCGCTCATAAGCCGCGTGTTAGATTTCATTCCTCATTGATCGCGAGGCACATTACTAAATGAACATTGTTGTCTTGAGGGAGACACAACCTGGAGAGGCACGCGTCGCTCTGATGCCAGAATCCATCAAGAAACTCGTTGCTTTGAAAGCCGAGGTTCTGGTTGAAAGCGGAGCTGGACTGCGGGCTGCCAGATCGGATGAAGATTATCTCGAAGCAGGAGCTGTAGTCTCGGGAGACAGACAGGAGTTGCTGAAATCGGCTGATATTCTCGCGGCAGTAAATCGACCGTCGCGAGAAGATATGGAACAGTTGAAGACCGGTGCAGCAATCATCGGCTTCTTGCGACCTCTCGACGAACCCGCCGCTCTCTTACCTGCGCTTGAGAGAGGACTGACAACTTTTTCCGTCGAGCTTGTCCCTCGTATCACTCGAGCTCAATCAATGGATGCGCTTTCGTCCATGGCGACGGTCGCAGGCTACAAGGCAGTGATCATCGGCGCATCTCATATACCTCGAATGTTTCCTTTACTAATGACCGCAGCCGGAACTGTGCCACCTGCACGTGTCTTGGTGTTGGGAGCCGGCGTCGCAGGACTTCAAGCAATCGCCACAGCCCGTCGATTGGGTGCAGTGGTCCAAGGCTATGACGTACGCGCGGCCGCTGGCGAACAAGTCAAGTCGTTGGGCGCCACCTTTCTCGAAGTGGATCTCGGTGGAATCAAAACTGAGGACGCCGGTGGTTATGCGGTTGAATTATCGGATGAAGCGATGAATCGAGGTCGCGCTTTGATTGCGGAGCACGCTAAGACAGCCGACTTGATAATCACCACGGCTCAAGTACCCGGAAGACGTGCGCCACTCCTAATTACAGAAGAAGCCGTGAACGGAATGAAGCGTGGTTCAATGATAATTGACCTCGCAGGTTCCACTGGCGGCAATTGCGCGCTATCGAAAGCAGATGAGACGGTTGAACGCGAAGGTGTGACTATCATTGCACCAACCAACTTAGCTGCGACCGTTCCGGTACACGCAAGTCAACTTTACTCACGAAATCTAACAGCGTTTCTAAGTCCGATCATTAAGGACGGTGAGTTGCATATCGATATGAACGATGACGTGGTTGGACCATCGTGTGTCACCTATCAGAATAAGGTGATCAACAATCGGGTGGCAGCGACTCTCACGGCATTAAAGGCCTGAACACACTTTGATGGACGACAAGATTCGAGCCTCTGAAGAAAGTCTCCCTAATCAGGACTCGAGTCTCAACTTTTTTAAGGCCATTCTCGCAGGAATGGTCACAGCAACAGCATTTGGCCTGGGCGGCTTTTTCCTGATTCGAGATACATCTGGAGCAATGGGAAGCGTGCTATTTGTGCTTCTACCATTGGTTACCGGAATAGCAACTGGCCTGATTGCGCGTGGAAAACGACTGATCATTGCTTCGCTCGTAATTGGCGCGCTCATTTGCACGATATTTCTTCTGATCACCGGGTTTGAAGGCTTCGTCTGCGTTTTGATGTCGAGTCCGTTGCTCGCTATTGGCTTAACTGTCGGAGCAATCGTTGGAGCTTTCATCAGAAGACATCTAATTGAGAAATCAAACAGACCAACCTCGCTGAACATTTTGAGTCTGTTGCTGCTTTCTTTTTTCCTGATGGGAGCAAATAGTGCGGAGACTAAAACCAGACAAACACCGAGAGAAGAATCCGTCACCCATAGCTTATTGGTAGATGCGGCTCCAGACCGCGTGTGGAACCAACTGCGGAACTTAGACAAGATAAGTAGTTCAAAGGGCTTTTTGATGAGAATCGGATTACCCGTGCCAGTCAGTTGCGAAATGGAGGGTACAGGAGTTGGAGCAAAACGCACGTGCTACTTTGAAAAGGGTCATATCGAAGAAAGAGTGACGGAGTGGAACCCCCCTCACTCAATGCAATTTGATGTGGTCGACTTTGATGTACCGGGACGACCCTGGCTGTCGTTCAAGGATGCTGGTTATAGCATCACGGTGGAGAATGGCCACACGCGGATAACCAGAACAACAACTATCGTTTCTCGATTGTCACCTGCGTGGTACTGGAGAAGTCTTGAAAAGATCGGCGTTGAAACTGAGCATTTGTATTTGTTTGAAGAGTTGAAGCGACGATTAGACGGAGCGAAATAACATGTCGGCAGAAAATTTAATCTCGGCTCTATACGTCTTCGCACTCGCGGCGTTTCTTGGTTACCAGGTCATCTCGCGAGTGCCACCACTCCTGCACACTCCTCTAATGTCTGCAACAAATGCCATATCAGGTATTTCGTTAGTTGGTTCAATTGTTACTGCCGGCGCTCGCTACAACACCGTCAGCACAATTCTCGGCTTCATCGCAGTCGTTTGCTCCACCACTAACGTGGTCGGCGGCTTTGTGATCACTGATCGAATGTTGCGAATGTTTAAGCGGAAGGACATTGCGAAGAAGGAGTGAACATTGATCATATATCACTTGAAATTTCTCATTTGACATTTAATAACTTTGTTTCCGGTTGCGCTATAGAAAGGCTGATCCGCACATCATAAACCAATGTCAAAATGAGAAATTTCAAATGATATATGACCAATGTTTGGACCAATGCTTGGACCAATGATTCCTTCCGGATGATCGCAGAAAACAACTACTTACCTTGCAAACCTACTTCATAGAACTCAGCTATCTACTCGCTTCGATCCTTTTCATTCTCGGATTGAAAGGACTGAGTCATCCCGAAACTGCTAAACGCGGAATGCATTTGGCCGAGTTTGGCATGCTCATGGCCATCATCGGCACGCTGATGCATCACGAGATCATCAGCTACACATGGATTCTTGCCGGACTCGCTGTTGGTTCAGCCGTCGGATTAGCTATGGGTCTCTGGGTGCCGATGACCGCGATGCCTCAACGAACCGCGCTGTCGCACGCGTTCGGAGCATTTGCCGCAGCGCTCGTGGGAATTTCAGAGTTTTATCGAGGTGGCCTTCATCTCGACAGAATCACGATGGGCGCTCTTGGTTTCGAGGTGATGCTGGGCGCGCTCACCACAACCGGAAGTTTACTTGCCTTCGCCAAACTTCAGGGAATGGTCCGCGGTACGCCGATGACCTACAAGGGTCAAAATGTCTTCAACATGGCCCTACTGGCTGTGACGGTTGGCATCTTTGTTTACCTTGTAGTTGTTCCCGGATCCTTCCCACTGTTCTTCACGATGGTTGGGCTCGCTTTCATCTTCGGACTTCTGTTGGTCATGCCGATTGGCTCGGCAGATATGCCTGTCGTCATGTCACTATTGAACTCATACGCTGGACTCGCATCAGCGGCGACAGGATTTGTTCTAAACAATAAAGTTTTGATCATTGCCGGGACGCTTGATGGTTTCTCGGGGTTTATTCTCTCAATTCTCATGTGTCGCGCCATGAACCGCTCAATGAGCAACGTTCTTTTTGGCGCCTTTGGAAGTGCTGCAACTGCAGCAGGCGGCGGCACACAGGAAGGCACGATGCGCGAGGTGAGTCTTGAAGACGTAGCGACTCAACTCGCTTACGCCAACAAAGTCATTTTCGTACCTGGATATGGGCTCGCGACGGCTCAGGCACAACACGCAGTACGTGAACTCGCTGATGTGCTCGAGAAGCGCGGAGTCACCGTCAAGTATGGGATTCACCCGGTCGCTGGGCGTATGCCGGGACATATGAATGTACTTCTCGCCGAAGCAAACGTTCCTTACTCGTCTCTCTATGAACTGGAGCAGATCAATCCTGAGTTTCCCACTACCGACGTGTCCGTTGTGGTTGGCGCAAATGACGTAGTTAACCCGGACGCGCGTGAGAATCCTGCAAGTCCTATAGCTGGCATGCCAATACTCGATGTGGATCGCTCAAAATCAGTCGTGGTTCTTAAACGTGGACAGGGTAAGGGGTTCTCAGGCCTTGAGAATCCACTCTTCTTTAAGCCAGTTACCGGCATGTTATATGGCGATGCGAAAGACACGTTGACCCGACTGGTACAAGCTGTCCAACATGCGTAATATTTCTGCGGGTGCTCTGCATCAATCACTTCCCAAATGATCTCGCACCAAAATTAATCCGACTGGAGAGAGCATGCGAAGATTCTTAACCGCACTTCTATTGACTAGTCTGCTCATCGCTACCGTACCGGCAGGCTATGCACAGCGCAGCGACAAATCAAAAAAGACTTCCCCGGCATCCGTTACCACTCAGCGCGGCGTCGATACAATTGCCGCCGCACAGCTACGAGATTACCTGACTTTTATCGCCTCCGATGAAATGGAGGGTCGAGATACACCTTCGCGCGGGCTCGATACAACCGCGAAGTTTCTCGCAATGAATCTGACCAGATGGGGATTCAAACCTGCTGGAGATAATGGGTCGTTTCTCCAACGAATAGATCTGAAGCGTGATCGGGTCGAAGGTAGTCAAACGAAGGTGGACTTGAGCGGTCGTTCGTTAACTCCAGGAAAAGATTATCTACCGGTGGGTGGTAGAGGTGATGTTTCAGGACAGCTGGTTTTCGCTGGAAACGGTTGGTTCTTGAAATCGAAGAGTTGGGACGCATACAAAGAAATAGATCCTACGGGAAAAATAGCTGTGGTTTTCGGCTCACCAAACGCTCAGCTGCGCGGAGTCAGCCGTGCGGACTTTGGCAAACAAGGTGAGGATTTTATGAATCCCAGCGACTACGCTCGTAAGAAGGGCGTCGCAGGTCTCATCTACATTCCGGACTTCTTATATATTGCAAATTGGGAACGCAATCGTAATTTCATCATGGAACGTGGTTCCACTGTTGTCGCGAAGTTCCAAACCCAAAGCACTACTCCATTACCTTCGATAGTGGTTTCGCCTGAAATCGCGAACGCCATTTTTGCTGGTGAGAATCAAAGCGCCTCGTCGATATTCAACGCTTCATACGGTGCAAACTTTCCCGCATCGTTTTCTTTGCGACCAACAAAGACGGTGAGCATGAGTTTGACGGCTACTTCTGATGTGATTCCTACACAAAACGTAGTTGGAATTTGGGAAGGAAGCGATCCGGTTCTGAAGGACGAATACGTGGCGCTAGGGGCACACTACGATCACGTCGGGATTTGTGGAACTGGCGAAGACAAGATTTGTAACGGCGCTGATGATGATGGTTCGGGGACAACTGCGCTGCTCGCAATGGCCGAGGCATTAACAAAGGCTCCGACTCGCCCGAAACGCTCCGTTTTGTTTGTCTGGCACTGCGGCGAAGAAAAGGGACTATGGGGCTCGCGTTACTTCACGGAATATCCGACTGTTCCATTAGATCATGTCGTTGCGCAACTAAACATCGACATGATTGGCCGTAGTAAGTTCGCTGGCGATACTGAAGAACGCGACAAAGAATTGACCGGACCAAATGATATTTATCTAATTGGTTCAACTATGATGAGTACTGAGTTAGGCGAGATCGTTGATACGGTTAATAAGAACTATCTCAATATTGGATTCGATCGTCGCTACGATGATCCTGCCGACCCACATCGATTCTTCTACCGTAGCGACCATTTCAACTACGCGCGCAAAGGAATTCCAATCATCTTCTTCTTTGACGGTGAACACGTCGATTATCACCGGCCGGGCGACTCTGCTGACAAAATCGATTATCAGAAGATGGAGAAAGTGACCCGAACCGTTTATATGACGATGTGGGAAATTGCGAATCGGCCAACTCGACCCAAAGTGGACAAACCTCTGCCATCACAACTAAGAAGCAGTTAATTCTGACCTCGTTCTGCTACAAGGCGACGGTAAGCTTCGGCGCGTGAGATACCCAATTCACGCGCCGCTTTCTTTAGAGCAGCGCGATGATCCACTCCGTCCTGTTCCAGTTGCTTGACGAGCTCAGCAACACTCAACGACTGACTTGAAGTCGGGGCGGCATTGAGTACGGTTCGGTCAATCAATAATACAATCTCACCGCGCGGATTCTCATCTGAATAGTGTGCGACCAGATCGCTCAGACGACCGCGATGTAACTCTTCGTGAAGCTTTGTAAGCTCGCGAGCCACCACCGCCTCGCGCTCACCCAGAACTTGCAGAGCATCTTTGAGTGTGGCTAGAAGTCGGTGAGGTGCCTCGTAGAAAACGAGAGTGGCCGGAATCGTCTTGAGTTCATTTAGACGTGATTGTCGAGCGCCGGAACGTGCTGGCAGAAAGCCAGCAAAGTAGAACTGGTCAGTCGGAAGGCCAGCCGAGATCAGTGCCGAGATCAACGCACTTGGACCAGGTACAGGAACCACTGGAATGGCGTTATCGATGGCCGCGCGCACGAGACGAAAGCCTGGATCACTCACGGCTGGAGTGCCAGCATCTGAGACTACCGCAATGTCGTCTCCTTGTTTCAAACGCTCGACCAACTCATTCGCACGCTGCTGCTCGTTATGGTCGTGATAACTAATGAGCTTTGTGTTGATGTCGTAGTGTTGGAGTAGTTTGCGAGTGTGGCGCGTATCTTCACATGCGATCAAATCGACGTCTTTCAAGATCTGAATCGCTCGATAAGTAATGTCCGCTAGATTGCCTATTGGTGTTGCTACCAGATAGAGAGTGCTTGGCATGAGTGTATTGTGAGGGAGAGGAAATAGGGTGGCAAATAAAAACAATCATTGGTCATATGTCATTTGAAATTTATCAATTGTCATTTGGTTGCTTCAGATAGTGATTGTCACAGAGAAACGTGGATTCTTAGTTGGAAGTCTGGAGGCATATCTAAAGATCAAGTAAACCTGGTTTCCCAAATGACAAATGAGAAATTTCAAATGATATATGACCAATGGTTTTTAATCTGCGCAAGAATCCACTACACGACAGGAAAAAGCCTCGACCCGATATGGACCGAGGCTTCGATTTGGAGGTTAACTAGCGGATTACAGGCGGATTTACCGAGGGTATGGAATTCTTCTCCACCAATCGTTGTTACGATTGTTTCGATCATCGCGGCGGTAGTCATCATTGCGTCCATTTCCGCCGTTGTATCTAAAACCGTAGGCATCGCTGATAGTTCGTAGTTCCTGCTGGATCTGCGACCATTCAGACGAGAGACGCGAGTCGTACCAACCAGGTCGCGCCATGCGATCGAGTTGTTGCGCCTGCTGAAGCACTCGACTCGCTTCGTTTGCACTTCGGTTAATGTCATTGCCATTGCCAACTCTTGATTTCAGGTCGCCAACAGCATCACGAAACTGATGAGCTACGTTGTTAATCTGATCCTCGCGTCGACTGCCATTAACTCGGCTATGGTCCAATGCACGGTCCAGATCTCGTTCGAAATCTTTTGCCAGGCGGTCAAGGCGGTGCACTGAGTCACGAACATATCGACCATCGTAGCGACCGCTGTTTCGATCGTTACCGTAACCTCCCCACTGAGCGGATGCTGCTACCGGCAGGCACAACGCTAAAGCCGCTGCAGCTAAAAGTGAAAACCTGAATGTCCGGGTGTTCGTCATTGTCTGGTAGTCTCCTCAATTCTCACTTCGGTACGAAACCGTCAAGATAGTTACGCTGCCCTGGGGATACATCGGGTTCGCGTACACGAACAGTGATTCGCAACTGTCGTGCCTAATTGATCTGCTGCGGCTAATTGAGGAATTTCTGAGTTGGATTTAATTGCGACCGGCGTATAGCGCCAAAAGGTGCAAGCTCTGACGTAAAACGTAAGGTGTCAGGGAGTAGGCCACTGGCTTGTCCAGTGGTCGTTTACGCTCGTTCCTAATCATCAGTCCTTCACTTCACTCCTGCGCGCGCAAGCGCGCCGGAAGGAAAGCCACCTGCCTTAGCAACGAGCGTAAGGACCACGGGGCAAGCCCGTGGCCTTATGAAACTTGACCGGGCACACATGACCATCATGTCAGACTCTTTCACACCCTGACCAAATCAGATGAACTACTTTTTAAGTCTGTCTATAAGCACTTCGAGGTGATGACGTAGGTCCGACTGCTGAAGGCCGCCGGGTGCTCGACGTTTCTTTGTGACTGAAATCCAATGAGGAGCACCAGTACTTGAGCGGCTGAGCAAGAGTTCCTCACTCGAATTAGGCAAGCCCAAATGTCGTAGATTCGCACATGCCAAACCTCCTCCGCGTACAATGCCGTCGCGCGGAGCTCGGGGCCAGCCAGCTTCTACGAATAGAGTACGCACGCCACTGCTGAGTGTCAGGATCTGACCAACCATGGTCGAGTTACCGATCTTGAAACGATGGCCGTCTTTACTGCTGACTTGGAGACTTGCACCAGCCCGATTTGCCTCACCAGCCAAAATGGTGAAGCTTGAAAGTAGCCAGTCGATGCCGGCCTTACGCAGCAGATCGTTGGAATTCTTCAACGATAGATAGTCGGCCACGTCCTTGCGCCCAGCGAGGCGTGCCCTTTGTTCGGCTTCAGATAATGCTGCCGCCCAAGCTTCGTCAAGTTCGCTCACAACATCTCCATGTTTATATGTGTGACGATGAGGCCGGTCCCTGCGAAAACAATATTGATCCGCGAATGGCCTCAGCCAATCCGTGCATATGCTCGCAGCGAGCCCAAGGCGATGTTATCATGACGCGGAACCGTCCCCCTGATAAGAATAGCGCTTTACTCGTGAGGATGCTGTGCGTTCCCAATTACTCTTCGCGCAGCCCGTGCTCAACAGAATGAGAATAAAACTTCGAGTAGATAGATGGCTTTTCGCTGTGGCTGTTGCCACCTCACTTTTTGTGGCATCGAACCATAGCGTGCCGGCCCAAAATCAGATTCAGCTGCCGGCGCCCACCGATCACATCTCTGACTTTGCGGGAGTCCTTGATGGTCCAACAAAGACAAGGTTAGACAGCCTGCTTAAGAATCTAAAGAGCAGAACTCGAATTGACTTCTATGTAACGACAGTTGAATCAACTGGCGGACAAGACATTTTCGACTTTTCACGTCAGCTGGCGCGTGATTGGAACCTGGGCTATCGGACCAGCGTTGGTAAGAGTCTTTTGCTGGTTGTTTCCGCTGATTCGAAAACCTCATTCACTCAGTTCAGCAAGGCGGCCCAGAATGATCTTCCGGAAGGAGTTCTGGGTGAGATGTCGCAAAAGATGCGAACACCGCTGGCAGCAGGCCGATTCGGCGAAGCAGTAGAAGGTGGTGTTTTACTCTTCGTCAGTTCACTGGCCCAGAAAGTTGGTTTTACGATCGAAGAAATTGACCCCCAATCGAGAACTGTCGCTGAGAGCTCAAGTACCGCGCCTACTGAGCCAGCTACAACTCCGACTATCAATACCAGCGAGTCTGACGCCGAGAAGACACGGCCACGAGTTGTTAGAGAAACCGCGGCACCGTTGACCGAAAAACCAGCGAAAACGGTTGCCAAAAAAACTCCTAAACCTGGACCAAAAGCATCCGAGCCGGCGTCCAAGACCTCGTTAGCAGCAAACACCAAAACACCAACGCCTACCAGTGATGCTGACGAAGAGGAAGAGGTTGAACTCACCTTCACAAAACCGCTTGCTGAGCGGCCAGCAATTCTAAAAGCATTCATCGAAACACATCCCAATTCGAAGTCGAGACCGCGTGCGATCGAATTACTAATCAGCACACACGCTTCGCTCGGTGATCTGAAACTGAAGAATGGCGACAGTGCAGGTGGTGTGGAGCAGCTGATGCTCGCCATCAGCGAATCTGAAGCGTCGATAAGTGACAACCTTTTTTCGGGCGTCGTCTCTCAGATTCCTATGAATCTGTATTTGCGTGGTGAAAAGCCTGCTGCCTTCAAAGCGGCCTCCGAGATTGAGTCGAAGTTCGGTAGCGATCCAAAACGATTGCTCGCTGTAGCCGTATTTTATTTGGGGATTGAGCGTGGCGACGAAGCCGCACGAGTTGGCGAAATGGCAGTCAAACTCGCGCCTGACATGGCCGAAGCGCATCGAGTGATGGCGGTAGGTTTGCACTTCACTCTGCGACTTGACGAAGCGGCCGCCGAATACAAACGCGCCCTGGAATTGGATCCGACGTTAAATGTCGCTCGCGGTAGTCTGGCCGATCTCAATCGTGCCTCAGGTAAACCTGAAGAGGCACTCGCGCTTTACAACGAGCAGCTCAAAGCTGAGCCAAAGGACCGCGCCGCCCGAGCAGGAATAGTTCTTGCGCTCATGGATCTTGGTCGCCGAGATGAAGCGAACACGGCTCTCGACGCTGCGCTTGTTGATGAACCACGCAATTTACCGCTCTTGAGCGGCGTGGCTTATTGGATGGCGGCTCATGATGAGAGTGAGAAAGCTTTGGACTACGCTCGTAAGTCTGTCGCGATTGAGCCGAGATATACATGGGCACAAATCGCGCTCGCTCGATCTCTCCTCGGCTTGAAACGACCAATCGATGCAGAGCGTTCCATGCGTTATGCGCGACAATACGGAAAGTTCCCCACGCTAAACTATGAACTGGCTTCAGTGCTGTCTTATATGGGCTTGTATGAAGAAGCGGCTGAAGTCTTGCTCGAGTCATTTGCTATCAAAGAAGGTCGGATCGAAACTCAACTGGCAGGCCGCATCGCAGCTCACGATGACGGATTTCTCGATTTGCTGGCCCCAGAAAGACGTGCAAGTATCTTTCAGGTCAAGGCTGCCGACACGGCAACCAATGCTCGCCAGTTAAAAGGTCTACTAGAACTTCACACTGCCCTGAACCAGGAAGGTGAAGTGAATGAGACGCTGGCTTCCACCGCTGCGAAAGAATTCGCGTCGGGGAACGACAACATGCTCGCGTTTCGTCAGATGTACGCTGCCAGTAGATTAGTGAGAAAGCGTGTTGCTCTGAAAACAGCACTCGAGCTCGTCGAGGAGGCCAAGAGTGGGACAAATGCCGCCCTGGAAGTGCCTGCCGTAACTATGGCGGTACAGGCCGACGAGTTTCGTGAACTACGAGCGCGGGCAATCTCGGCTGGGAATATTCCGGACGTCGCAGATGCGCCAAGAAGCGTGATGTCAAACATGTTGAAGGGTAAGCTTGAAGACCTCACGGGATGGATTCTCTTTAATCAAGACAAGCTACCTGAGGCAATCGATCAGCTAAAACTGGCGGAGAACACAATACCTACTGGCACGCCCGCGTGGCGCAACGCGCTGTGGCATCTCGGTGTTGTTTACGAGCAGTCAGGTCGTAATGAGGATGCACTCAATTATTACATCAAGAGTTACAGTGCTGGTGACCCGGATCCAATTCGTCGTCCCGCCATCGAACAACTCTACCGGAAGATGAACGGATCACTCGACGGTCTCGATCAACGTATTGGCGCCGCTGCCGTTGCAAATTATCCAGCAGCCAATACGAATTCAGCAGCTGCAACGCCGACACCAACAACAACTGTTCCTGAAGCAAGTCCGGAAACGAAACCCAGCTCTAGTGAAACACTGCGACCAGTTTCATCCGATCCTGCAAAACTCGAAAGTGTGAAACCAGAGAAACCAGAGACAGCTACCGTTGTGCCCGCGGAGTCAACCACCACCCGTCCTCCTGCAGTACCCGAATCTCAACCTACAACTACTCCCGATGAAGATCCGATGAAAGCTGCGGCGGCTCGAGTTCGCAGTACAATAAAGATAACGGGGAGAGTTGTGGACGCAGACAAGAATGGGATCGGAAACGTTGCTGTTGTGCTGATCAGTCCTTCCGGTTCGGTACTGGCTTCGACCACCAACAACGACGGGAACTATTCATTCACTGTGACGCCATCGCAAAAAACCTACCGCATAATTCCTTCGAAGGACGGCTACGTCTTTGCGCCGATTGATAAAGTACTGCCCGGAGTTCACGACGATCAGAAAGAAGTAGACTTTGTCGGTAACCGAACTCCTTAAACTACTACCAGTGTCCGACATGCTTCAGCTTGTCGTTCTCTACCAACCCTCAATTCAGAATAGAACGACAAACTAAAGTTTGTCGGACACAACGTTTACTTATTGTTCATCGAGCCGCTAACCGGTTTCCCTTCGGCATCGTACATTTCAACTCTACCGTAGGCCGATAGAACGTCACGAGCCTTAGATGCATCACCAACTGCAACGACCTGCAAGTGATCCCGACCAAGGTACTTCTGAGCTGCTCGAAGCACGTCATCTGCCGTGATGGCTGAAACTTTCTGTGGATACGTGTCCCAGTAATCAGCTGGTAGATTGTAGAGCTTCTGCGTAATGATGTTCTGAAGCAACGCTTGCGGCTGCTCCAAAGAAAGGGCAAAACTACCAATGATCGAACGTTTTGCGTTCTCAAGCTCGTCAGCGGAAACCTGGTTCGTAGCTATTCTAGTGAATTCAGCCATGAACTCGTGCATTGCTCCCTGCGTAACATCAGTCCGAACATCGGCACTCGCGAGCCATGTTCCACGATACCTTGAGCCTCCAAAACTGCTGTAGGCACCATAGGTGTAGCCCTTGTCTTCACGTAGATTCAAAAACAACCTGCCGGTTGGGCCACCACCCAGGATTCGATCAGCCAGCAACACGGAGAAGTAATCAGGACTGGTGCGTTCGATTCCAAGACTTCCAAGGTACAAGACCGTTTGTACTGAGCCCGGTCTATCAATGAGAAAGATACGCGCGGCTGGCTCAGCCGGAGCAGGTGGTATCTTGGTAGCCGGAACGTCGCCCTTCTGCCAGTCGCCAAAAGCCTTCTCAACCTTCGGCATTAACTCTTTCATAGTGATATCACCGACAACCGCCAGGATAGCGTTGTTCGGCCGATAGTAAGTTGCGTGAAAGTCCGTGAGATCCTTACTCGTCAGTTTCTGTACTGAAGAAAATGGTGGCGCAACTAAGGCCCCTGGATGGTCGCCATAGATTGCTTTTTGGAATTGTTCTTGCGCCAGAAACTGAGGCGACGAACGCTGCAGCTGAAGTTGTGGACCAAGACGACTTTTATACTTATCAACCTCGGCTTGCGGAAACGTCGGATTGCGAACGACATCAGCAAAGATATCCAGAGATTGGTCGAGGTTCTCAATCAAGCCGGCGGTGGTGACGTTGGTCGTTAACGACGACAGACCCGAGTTCGCCGTCAGAGTCGCTCCAAGCGCGTCAACCTGTTCCGCAATGTCTTTGCTGGATCGTTTGGTGGTCCCTTCACGCAGCAATGTAGCTGTAAATAAAGCTAGACCGTGAAAGTCTGGCCTATCCGACAAGCCGCCACTCAACACAACTAACTGCATGTTGAATGTCGGTACTTTGGGGTTCTTCAGCAGTACTATGCGCAGGCCGTTTGGTAGCGATGCCTCTTCGGCCTTAGGCAGTTTTACTTTGAGGACGTCCTTATTATTGTGATCACACGCAATCCGTTCTTTAAGACGGTTTCTTTATAGTCGACCCGCACGCTGCGCGCGGTCTGGGCCTGTCCGTTAACAACGACAAGCGCGACGATAAATAAAGGCAGCAGAAACTTCGAGACGCGTCGCATAGTCAAACTCCTTCTGGTAGATTCGATGGACCAAGCGAGCGGGCTCTCTGCCGAATGCAAAACTCACAACTCGGAACTAAAAGAGGAGTTTGTTACCGAGGAACGCTACAAGGCAAGGCTTGCTAACTATGGAGTTCGCTAAATGCGGCACGCGGACATCCGCTTGAAAACCGTTGACACTCGCTTGTGTGGCAGGACTTTATGCGCTGGGCAGGGGGCTAGTCAAGCCAGGCTACCTGGCAAGTAATGGGCTCGTTTGAGTTCATTCTCCGCGCCACCCTCTCATTCTCCCCAACCTTCAGGTTGGGGTTCCTCCTCTCATTCTCCCTTAGATCAAGAGCCGCGCTACCCCAACCTAAAGGTTGGGGAGAATGAGAGTTCAAAGCGGACCCAGCACCGGTATGACTGACTTTGGGAGAATCCGTGAGGCTAGTTCGGGTTGCAGCCAACCGCCTGACAGTTCTTACCATCCAAAACGGCGTAAGAGCGAAAGCCCGCTTCAGACTGCCGGCAGCTTCAGACCTTCCGTCGAGTAAGCCCTTAAACCCGGTGTTTTTCGAGCGCTCTTTGCTCGCTGGGATTGCGCTACGGATAGCTGTTGCCAGCGAGAACGGCTTATAATCTAATCACTATTATCGAAGCCATGATGAGAATAAAGCCTACCTTCCCTGGAATTCTGTTCGCGACCCTGATGATTCTGTCGGCCGCCGTTTCGGGTATTGCACAACAGCCCGCTCCGCAACCAGTCGCAAGCCGGTTTGACGTTACCAACTATCGTATCGAGGCACAGATCATTCCCGACCAGCATATGTTGCGCGCGGGTGCTGACATCACGTTGACGCCGCTCGATGCTACTCGTTCGGTCGTCTTTGAACTCAACGGCTCTCTTAAAGTTGAGAGTATTGAGAAAGACGGGAAACCGTTGACTGGCTTTGTCCAGGACGCGGTCGGCGTTGGCGCGCTTGGACCAAGTGTGCGAATCGACCTCGGACAAGTCGTGCCAGCCAATACACCTCTGACGCTCCGTATTCGTTGGGCTGGTGCGCTCGTGTCGCCTGAAGGTGGACCACTTGCGACGAAACGTTTGGCCTATGTAGGACCAGAAGGCTCCTACTTAATGTATGCGTCGCGTTGGTTTCCGTTTCACGATTACGCAGCAGATCGCGCGACCTCCGATATCACTTTGATCGTTCCCGCAGGACTTCAGGTAGCCGGGACCAGCGATGATCCAGTCACGCCACAACCCAATCCAAAAGACGGAGTTATCCGCTATCGATTTGTGCATCGCCAACCAGTTTTGATCGGAAATTTTGCCGCCGGACAATACATCAACAAGAACCTGCGCTTTGGTAACTATGATCTGCAGTTGTATGCAATGCCGGGCAGTGAAAAACGAATTGATGCCTTTGCAGAGCTCACAGGTCGGGTGTTGGAGTTCTACTCCAAACGTTATGGTACGCCATTGTTTGGTAAACGATTGGTAGTGGTCCAGATTGATGACGAGAGTCTGGACACGTACTCAGGTCCTGGCATTATTTTTCTCTCGGCTAAGATGTTCGATTCTTCGCGGCCTTTACCCGAAGAGAAACTTGAGCGTGAAATCGCTTACCAGTGGTGGGGCCAAACGGTTGGTCTGAAGTCGTTTGATGATGCGTGGCTTTCTCAGGGACTGGCCGAATGGAGTGCTTTTGCGTTCCGCGAGTCGACCTTAACAGCTGGCGGTCTTGATGCAGCGCAACGTGAGCAACAGGAACGCGCGCTTACTTTTGAACAGACAGCATCAATCGCACGTGCGCCTGGCGCGCTCGACGATCAGTCTGCAGCGTATCAGTCGATCGTTTTCTATAAAGGCTCGATGGTTTATCGTATGCTGCGCGAGACCATTGGACGTGAGAACTTTGATCGGCTCCTGCACACATTTCTCGATACGTATCGTGGCAAGAACGCTTCGATAGATGACTTCGAAAAACTGGCCGTCAAGATCTCGAATGATAACCTCCGCTACTTCTTCGCCCAATGGGTTGAAGGGACCGGCGTACCTGAGTTCACCGTCGACTACCAGATTATCCGCACACGTGCCGGCAAGTTTCGTACTCGGGGCACGGTGAAGCAGAATCTGGAAACTCTGAGAATGCCCGTTGAGTTGCTGCTGAGAGCAGAGGGCGACAACCAGCAAACGATTGTCAGGATTGAGGGTCGGAGTGAGGATTTTGACTTTGAGTCAAATGGTCAGCCCATTGAAGTTATCGTGGATCCAAACAACAAGATCCTTCGAATGTCCGATGACTTGCGCGTCTCGATCATTGCCAGGCGCGGCATCGAGCAGATGAAAGAAGGTGTTTACGCCGAGGCCCAACAGCAGTTTGAGGCAGCCTTGAAGTTGGACCGGTCCAATTCATGGGTCTATTACAATCTGGGCCTGCTGTTTCTCGAACAACGCAACTGGCAACAGGCGCTCGATAATCTTGATGCATCACTCATTGGCAACCTGAAGCCGTCCTGGATTGAAGTCTGGGCCCACATCAAACGTGGCAATGCCTACGATGCAAAGGGAGAGCGAGCTAAGGCAGTTTACGAATACAACAAAGCAGTGCAGTCAGGTATTGACTACGATAACGCGCAAGCGGTAGCAAAGAAGTTTTTAGCTTCGCCGTACGATCCTAAAGCTACTCAAACAGCCGAAGCCTCCACGCCAGGCAATTAACGTCAGCACCGAAAATATGCACAGATTACGCAAATTACACGGATTCTGCCTTAGAGCCATTGGGGACCTTTTTCTATAGGTAATCTGAGTAATCTGTGGATGTTGAATCACAGGGCAGCTCAGTAAGGCTGACCCGCTATCTGCGGGTGATAGTGACCATCAAACGGCGATGATTGAAATCTTTTTTTCATTCGCCAGTCTGATCATCTCTTCGCGATCAAACATCAATGTCTTACCTGCTGTGATGCAAAGGCAGGTCGCGCCGGATTCAATCATAGTCTTGATAGTTGGCACTCCAACCACCGGCACATCGAAACGCATATCCTGATTTGGTTTAGCAATCTTGACCACTGTAAGTCGGCCCTTTACCAAACCTCCAGCACGTTTGATTGTTTCGTCAGTACCTTCCATTGCTTCGATTGCAACGCATGCATTGCCGCGAACAACGATCGTCTGGCCCAGATCTAAACGGGCAATCTCTTTCGCTAGTTCGAGTCCGTAATCAATATTCTCACGCTCGTGCTTATCAGGTTGCCGGCGAGTTAGGGTTCCCGGGCTCGGCAAAGCGTCTTGCAGAAAATAGGTGGAGTCAATCAGCTCAATACCTTCATTCTGTAACTCCGTAGCTATTGCACCTATTAAGGAATCAGTGTTTCTGCGCGGCAGCTTTAACAGCACCTTAAGCATGCGTGCGTCAGGTATTGCGCGACCAAAAATCTGAACATGCTTTACCTGACCGGCCATGATCGCCTTCTCCACGCCTTCTTCTTTGAAGAAGCGAATCATTTTGCCCAACTGTCCAATACCGACCCACTTCAGACTGCCGGCGAGCTGCTCAATCTCAGGGTCTGTTTCTTCATGAATGGCCGCAACTGCCATCTGGGTGCCTGACTGACGTGCACCCTCAAGTACCATAAATGGAAACTTGCCGTTACCCGCGATAAGTCCGAATTTCATTTCGTAACGCCGCGACTGGAATCTTCGATGAAGCGAATGAGGTCGGTAACTTCCTGAGAGTTGGGGATTTCTTCCTTGATGCGTTCGATAGCCTGCGTCGTGTTGAGTTTGGCAGAGAGTAGCAAATGAAAAGCATGATGGAGTGAGTCGATGGCCGCGCGATTGTAGCCACGTCGTTTCATGCCGACAGTATTCAAGCCATAGCACTTAGCATGATTGCCAACCGTCAGAGCAAATGGTAATGCATCCTTCACAACCACCGAGTAGCCGCCGACATAAGCTTCTTTACCGACGCGACAGAACTGATGCACACCTGAATAAGCCCCTATGTTCGCCCGGTCCTCGACGATCACATGTCCGGCAAGCGTCGCTGCGTTCGCCATGATGACACCATTGCCGATTATGCAATCGTGGGCAATATGTGCCTGGGCCATAATTAGACAATCGTCGCCGGTTTGCGTGAGCATACCGCCGCCAGCTGTCCCACGATGAATGGTGACGAATTCACGAATGTTGTTTCGTTCGCCGATCTTTGTTTCGGAAGGTTCGCCCTTGTATTTGAGGTCTTGTGAAGCAAGGCCAATGGACACGAAGGGAAAGACGTGTGTCCCGGACCCAATAAAAGTCCGACCGTCGATAACACAGTGTCCTTCAAGATTGACTTCGTCACCGAGCGTTACTTCATCGCCAACGATTGAGTATGGCCCAATCGTACAGTCCTTACCTATCTGAGCTTTTGGGCTCACAACGGCGGACGGATGAATAGTTGTCGGATGAGTCACAGCGGACATTGATCAAATAAGAATTGAGGAGAGTTGCAGCCGTCAGCAAGTTTCACACGGGCGGCGCAGCTATTCTTTGTTTCCCTGTTCTGCAGAGTCTCTGGGTGCCACAATGCTCATGATCTCCGCGTCCGCAGCTATTTGCCCATCCACTTTGGCCTCGCCTCGCATTCTTTGTACGCGAGAGCCAATACGGATGGCAGTAACTTCCAGAACGAGGGTATCACCCGGTACCACAGGACGGCGGAAGCGCGCTTCTTTGATGCCGGTAAATAGCACCAGCTTTTGATCACGGTCTTCAATCTCCCGTAATGCGAGCACGGCGCCCACCTGGGCCAGAGCTTCAACCACTAACACGCCAGGCATTACCGGAGCCCCAGGAAAGTGACCTTGGAAAAACGACTCGTTGATGCTTACCTGCTTGATACCCACGATTCGCTGGCGCGGAACAAGCTCAACGATGCGATCTACGAGTAGGAAGGGATAACGATGCGGCAGTAGTTTCTGAATCGCCAGAGCGTCAAGGACTGTATCCATACTTGAAAGAAAAAACGCGGTGAAGCGGAACCGAAGGCCGCATCTCCGCGTTTGGGATGCAACTGCATTAACTTTCTTATCTGGGGGTTACAGCCGCCGTAGCCGGATTCTTACTGTTGAAATCGGTAATGAATGCCCGGGTGATGTCGATACTGTCGGCAGCATAAAGCAATGGAACCTGCGTGCCATCGATGATGGCGTTTATGTTTCGCGACTTCGCAAATGCTTCAAGAGCTTTTCCAATCTCGTCCTGCAACGGAGCGAACAATTCTTGCCGGCGTCTATTGTAAGCGCTGGTTGCGTCCTCACCTTTGCGTTGAATGTCTCGTTTCAACTGCTCCAGTTGGTCCGACTTAGCTTGAACTGTCTTCTGATCGATTGGAGTACCAGCCGGCGCTTGTTGCAGTTTTGTCAGCTCATCCTGTAACGCCTGTCCCCGATTTTGCATTGCAGTAAGTTCATCTTTTGGAGCTTTAAACTCAGCATTAAGCTTGTTTAGAACTGTAGTGAACTTCGCAATACCCGCCTTTGGGTCGAGAAAAGCGTCCGAGTAAATAACTGCCATCTTGCAGACAGGCAAAGTAGCACCAGCACCAGATTGAGCTGCTGGTGGCGTCGTTGGTGTTGGTTGAGCAGTGGGCGTTGCCGGACGCTGTGCAAACGCCGCAGCGCCGCACAAAACAATAATCAGCACGCAAAAAGGATATAGGTAATTTCTTTTCATGATGTCTTGCCATGTGGGCCTCGCCTTGAGGCGAGGCCCGCTTCGGCTGAACTCGTCAACGAGCCTTATGGTCGAGGGACGGATGCAGTCGCAGGATTCTTACTATTGAAGTCAGTGATGAAAGCACGCGTTACATCAATGTTGTCAGCTGTGTAGACCATCGGCACCTGGCTGCCATCGACGATTACCGTGATTCCGCGAGATTTCGCGAACGCCTCGAGCGCCTTACCGATATCTTCTTGCAATGGACCAAATATCTCCTGGCGGCGCCTTCCGTAAGCTGCTTCAGCATCCTCGCCTTTACGCTTCAATTCAACCTGCAGCTGCTCCATCTGATCCGTTTTCTGCGCGATCGTCTGAGGCGCAGCCACTGCGCGAGTATCGTTGATTTCCTTTTTGAGGGCCTCAATCTTCTGGTTCAATGTAGTCAATTCTGTCTGACGCGGCTGAAATTCTCGATTCAGCGTGCCAAGCAAAACGGCAAACCGTGCGATACCTGCTTTCGGATCGAGAAAAGCGTCCGAGTAAATAACTGCCATCTTGCTATCAGGTACGGGGCCGGTTGCACCTTGGGGTGCCGCCGGTGCGGGAGAACTGGCAGCTGGCTTCTGTTGAGCGGATGCGGATATAAATGCGACCGTGGTCAACAGCACGACGGCAACAATCAATCGTTCAATCTTCATAACTTTGTTTGTAAAACTCCTTACTTGGGGATGGCTAGGTAAACTCATTAGTTGTTTGTCTGGCCACCGTGGTTGGCTCAAATGACTAAAAGGTGCGCCCTACGCTGAAGCGAATGACTTTCTTTTTTTCATTAAAGAAGAATGGAAAACCGTCGATGACTTGGTCTTCCCGAGCGTTTGGATTATACGCAAAGATCAGGCGAAACGGTACATTGATGACGGGTACTTGAACCCTCACTTCCATACCCAAACTCGAGCGATAATCCCCGATATTTGCGAAAAGACTCTGCGAAAGGAGGACGACGGTGTTTGTTTGCGCCTGGCCTCTAAGGAAAACAGGCTGGAATCCTCGCGGTAAAAGGGTTGTTGGATCGATGTCGACACCATTCTGCGCGTCGAGTTCGGCCTGGCTAACAATGCGGTTATCACGGGCTACCAGACTTAGCAATGGCGACGTGGCTAGTCGAGGATCCTTACAAAGAGCGAGTGAGCTGAGACTTACCGGCGCAAACCCGGTTGCAAACCTCGGACAAGGGACTACACCAACTGTTGACAAGAACGGCTGGTCGTCCAGAAAGTTGCTCGAAAACTGCTGATCCCGGTTAGTTCTTATGTTGAAGGCAGAACCAATATCAGCAAAAGCAGCGATACTCACCATGTCCGAAATAATCGGAATTCGATATTCAAAGTTGCCCAGGATCTGGGTATCACCACCTACGGAGGTAAACGATCGTGGCAACTGAGCTACGTTGCTACCAGTCGGGCCTGTGAAGATACCAAGGCTCAGGGCTGACGGTGGCAAACCGGGCACCACCTGAGGCGTTCCCGCCGGGTTTGAGGCAAAGACCACGTTCCGCGTTGTAATGAATGTATCTAATGGTGCGACTGGACTAATCGAACGCACGTTGTAACCACGAATCGTGAATTCGTCGCCCAGGAAGTAACGTTCAAAGATTGGCACGCCATCAACAAAGGCGAGCGAGTTAGAGTCCCTAACCTTAGCAGTAGTCGCGAAGCTTCCTACAGTGCCAGCGAGAATGCGGAAACCAAAAACCTCTGGCCTCTCAGATTTCTTTCTTCTGACCGGCCAAAACTGAGTGTAAGTAAGACTTGGCTGATAAGTTCGGACATCACCGCCTAATCCCGCCAAAGCGACAGCCAACGACACTTCACGACCATTCGTAGGATCGATACTCGCGTTACGCGTATCGTAGGTAAAGGTCAACGACGCACGACTCGTCAGAATATTTGGCTGAGTATAAATAACGGGTATGAACGTGTTGGGGTTAGCCGCAGTGGAGTTCGACTCGGGATCCTTAACACTCGAGAGTGACAATTGATAAGAAGCACCAACGCGTGAAAACTGCGTGAACCGTCGCTTGCGGTAGAACTCTGAGAGTGGAGCGCTTACAAAGAGCGAGCCGCCGTACGAATCGCGAGTAAAGAGGTTTTCCTCATTAACGTCATTCGGATTGAACTGCGAGTTGATCAGATCCTGTTGCGCGTTAAAGTTCTGTGAAAGGAATGTTCCTTCACCAAAGAACTTTTGCGTAAAAGCAAAGAGCGAGAAACCCGCACTGATCGGACGATCCTTTATGTACGGCTCAGTAAATGAAAACTGGAACGAACGTTGACGATTACCCGCAGCAAGATTAAAGGAGAGAACTTCACCGCGTCCGAGCAGGTTGTTGGTTGAGTATTCAAGACCAAAGAATGAACCACCGATACCGGATATACCGCCGTTAAAGGAAATCTGCTGGCGACCTCGTTCACTGACCTTTAAGCTCAGGTCAACTGTAGCTTCTTCGTCGTTGGTGCGGCGATCGACGTCCTTGTCTTTATCAATCGGATTGAAGTAACCCAACTGGTTCAGCTTAACTACGGAGTATTCCCAGTAGCCGTCGTTGTAAATATCGCCTTCGTTAATCAGCACTTCGCGTCGGAGAACGTTATCTCGCGTAAAGGTGTTGCCGACAAACTCCAGGCGTCGCAAAGTAAACTGCTTGCCTTCTTCAATCGTGACAGCGAAGTCGACGATTCCTTCGTTTGGATTTTGCGGATTGTCTTTGAAGGTCGGGACGGGTTCTGCGGTGTACTCAATAAATCCCTGACCACCGTAAAATTTCTTGAGGTTTTCAAATAAGCCTTTGCTAACTTTTTCGCCGTTTGCGATATCACCCTTGTTCAGACCTATCACTGCTCTAATCTGCGCCTCAGAAAAGATTGAATTGCCTTCAACCGTGAATTCTCCGAGGCGGTAGACCTTTCCTTCAGTGATTGGAATAGTCACGCGCAAGCCTTCATCAACGGAAGAAAGGAATGGCAATGGCAACACGGGAAAACCGGTTCGTTTGGGTCCGATACTTTCAACACGCGGTTCGCCGTGGCGGGCTTGTAAGTACCCTTTTGAGCGCATGTAATTGTCGACCAGTCTCAGGTCAACGTCTAATTTTTCGCGATTGAGAATATCTGAACCTTTGAAGCGGGTTATCAAACCGGCCTCTTTTACATATTTCATCGAACCGCGCAAAGATTTGTCGCTAAAAACCTGATTGCCTTCAAACTGGATCTCCACTACGCGTACACGGTCACCTTCTTGAACAACATAGGTGACCGCGATTGAGGTTGCTGACACCTCTTCCTTGCGCTCTTCTACGGTCGCATTCGGGTGACCACCGGCGGCGAGCATTTCCTTGATAACTCTCATCGCGTTGCGCGACTTAACTGGATCGTAAATGTTTTCTTTCGAAACACCGACGCGGCGCTCGCGAAACGCTTTTAAAACGTCCGACTCTTGAACACTCTTCAGACCTTCAAACGTAAGGTCCCTTATTACCGGCAATTCTTTGACTTCAAAAATGATGTTGACTCCGCCACGTGGACCGTTCTCTGTGAACACACGGGTGGCTGTCTTGTCGAAAAACCCGAGCTGGAGAATTGCCTGGAAATCTCGTTCGACTTGCTCGGGGTTGTAAACATCACCCGGTCTTGTTTGAACCCAGTAAAGAATGTCGTCCTTGCGCAAACGACGATTCCCTGTGACATCAACGCTTTCTACAAGTCGCTGAGATTGAGGCTGCTGCTGGGCGATAACACGTCGGGGTGCCGCTAAGGTTGTGATTCCAACTACGAGGCTCAAAAGGTAGAGCCAAAACAAGCGATATGAGTGCATAGGCACCAATTCCCTCAGCATTTCTTACCGGGCTTCAGAAACTTCGGGGAGCGATGGGTGAATAATAATCCAGAGACAGAATAAAAAGGCTAAACCGCTTTGGTACGAACTGAGTCGAAGACAGCACTATGATTCAGTCTTATTGAACCCAGTTGCCAGCTTTCACGCAGCAAAGTGGCGCATTATAAGGCAAAAAAGTTGAAAGTCCAAAGGCTCGAAGTCTTACCGCAGGCTTGACTTGCGGGGACTTTTCGAACTTTTGGACTAGATAGGGTAGTTCTGGTTTCTTTTAGTGAATTAACAACACATCATCCGAAGCTTCCTCGATACCAACCGGGCGAAAATCAAGCACCTCGCCGCTAAGAAAGATCTCGATCAATTCAGAATCAGTTAGCTGACCCTGAATAAGTGCCTCGGACAGGGGATCTTCGACGTACTTTTGCAGAGCCCTGCGCAAGGGTCTGGCACCGTACGAACGATCTGCACAAGTTTTTTCAACGATCCAGCGCTTCGCCTCGTCGGTCAGCCTGACTTCAAACCCATGCCGGGTCATAGTGCGATTGATCTGATCAACTTGTAACTGCACGACTTCAAGCAACTCGTTGTCGATCAGTTGGTCAAAGATAATGATCTCATCGAGACGGTTGATGAATTCCGGGTTAAAAGTCTGTCGCACTGACGACATCACCATTTCTTCCATCTTTTCACGCGAAGCATCGGTGTTCGCCTGAAAACCAAGAGTGCCTTTCTTTTGAATGAAACGGGCACCGATGTTTGAAGTCATGATGATGATTGCGTTCTTGAAGTCGACCGTGTTTCCAAGAGCATCAGTCAATATTCCGTCTTCAAAGACCTGCAACAGGATATTGAAAATGTCCGGATGGGCCTTCTCAATTTCGTCAAACAACAAAACCGAGTAGGGCGATCTCTTGATCCGTTCTGTCAGCTGTCCACCTTCTTCGTGACCGACATATCCTGGCGGCGAGCCGATCAGTTTTGACACTGAGTGCTTCTCCATAAACTCAGACATGTCAAAGCGAATAAGAGCACGCTCACTATTGAACAGGAACTGTGCGAGAGATCGGGCAACTTCCGTTTTGCCAACACCCGTCGGTCCAAGGAACAAGAACGATCCAACTGGACGCAGTGGATTCTTCAACCCGGCACGTGAACGACGAATCGCTCGAGCGAGGGCTGAGATCGCAGGACGTTGTGAAACAACGCGTTTATGAAGTTCAACCTCAATTCGTAAGAGTTTCTGTGTCTCTTCTTCCTTTAAAGAGGTAACTGGAATTCCGGTCCAACGCGCTATCACATCTTCGACATCGTCGCGAGTGACTTGAGCCGAAACAAGCGCGTCTTCATGCGCTGATCGCAGGCTTGCATTATCACCATAGGAACGCGACCACTCATTTAGTTCGTTCCAATCAGCAAGATTCCCCTGCTCGCGCCGTACACGCAGTTTCACACGGGCGCCAGCTTCGTCGATTACGTCGATTGCTTTGTCTGGCAAGAAACGATCTGGAATATAGCGATGCGACTGATATACAGCTGCTTGTAACGCGTCATCAGAGTAGCGAACCTGATGGAAACTCTCGTAACGTTCGCGGACTCCATCGAGAATGCTGACCGCTTCTTCTTCCGAAGGTGGCGGTACTTTTACAGCCTGGAATCGTCGTTCGAGTGATCTGTCTTTCTCTATCGACTTGCGAAACTCAGCCGGCGTAGTTGCGCCGATGCATTGAATCTCGCCACGTGATAACGCAGGCTTTAAGATGTTGGCAGCGTCAAGAGAACCTTCAGCTGAGCCAGCTCCAACAAGTGTGTGCAATTCATCGATGAACACGATGTACTGAGGATTCTCGACGAGTTCGCGCATGATCTGCTTCAGACGCTCTTCAAACTGACCACGATATTTCGTCCCCGCAACGATCAGCGACAAATCGAGTGACAGGATTCGTTTGTTTTCAAGAAATGAAGGTACTTCGCTTCGAACGATTCGCTGTGCCAGACCTTCGACGATTGCCGTCTTACCAACTCCTGGTTCACCAATAAGAACTGGATTGTTCTTTGTCCGCCGACAAAGTATCTGCACGAGACGTTCAATCTCGGCTTCGCGACCAATCAACGGATCAAGTTTGTCGTTTGCTGCATCCTCAGTAAGGTCGCGTGAAAACTCTACGAGGTGTGGTGTGTCCTTCTTTTGAGAACTACGTGCGTCGGCACCTGACTGTCTGGCGATCTCATCGCGCACCGCATTCAGTCGTAGACCTCGTTCGTAGAGTATCTCGGCCGCCATTGACCTCTCTTCACGAAGGAGCCCTAACAAGAGATGCTCGGTACCGATGTGCCGGTGCTGTAACCGATCGCTCTCCTCATGCGCGTAGGCAAGTACGTGCTTTGTTTCAGGTGCAAGGGGCAATTCCACCGAGGTAGAGATCTTTTCCCGCAGCAGCGTTCTTCCCTCTATTTCCTTGCGGATGGACTCGATCGACACCTGCGCACGCGGAAAAAAGCGTCCGGTAAGTGTCTTGTCCTCTCGCATTAGCCCGAGAAGGAGATGCTCCGGTTCAATAGCAGGGGCACCAAATTGGGAGGCTTCATAACGTGCAAAGAAAATTACTCTGCGCGCTTTTTCTGTGTAACGTTCGAACATCTTGTTTTTTGCGTTGAAAAGGTCCTTATGATCACCAAGCCGGGCAAAAATTTCAGCGCCCGACAGTTGCAGACATTATAACCTATGAATGGAGGGTCAAAAAGAGTTTGACTGTTCCCAGTAGTTAAAAGACTTAACACAAGGTTATTTTCAGATTCCAAATCCCCTTAAATTGGTTGCAGTCGCCCCTGTTCAAGTACGAAACGCCGATCACACAAACTCGCGAGATGCTCGTTATGTGTGGCTATCAAAGTGATTGTTGAGTTGCTGCGAGTGTAATTAATCAAGGTAAGCGCTACATCTTCACTAATTGAGTTGTCGAGATTGCCTGTTGGCTCGTCCGCCAAAAGCAGCCCGGGATTCCTTGCAAGCGCTCGAGCTACCGCCACCCGCTGCTGTTCGCCTCCTGAAAGATGTGATACCGGCGAATCCAGCCTTTCAAACAACCCAACCTCCCGCAGCAATGAGCTGGCCCGTTTCGCAGCATCGTCCCTTCTCTGACGCGATATCAATAGCGGCAAGGTCACGTTTTCCAGCGCGGTTAGATCTTGAAGCAAATAATGAAACTGAAAGATGTAGCCAATCTCCTTTTGTCGGAGGTGCGACAAGGCGTTGCCATTAATGCGGTCGACCTCGACACCATTGAGCGAGATGCTCCCGTGATCACTCTTGTCCAAACCACCCAGCAACTGTAGCAATGTTGATTTCCCTGAACCTGAAGCACCAGTGATCGCGACGCTTTCTCCCGCCTGCGCATCCAGACTAACGCCACGTAGTACTTCGAATCGCTTACCCGCTGGTGAATCAAAGCTCTTTCTGAGATCGACCACGACCAATCCAGATCGAGCAAAAGCTGTTTTAGCATTCTGGACCATGTTCAGTTTTAGCCCGCATCACGCAGAGTCTCGACGGGCCGCATGCGCGCAGCTGTGCGAGCAGGATAGATAGTTGCTAACACACTCAAGGCGAAAGCAATTAACGCTGCAATTAGAGCTTCATGTATATGAGCGTTTAGAGGGACGTTGCTGATCGAGTAAACGTCTGAAGGCAGACTGACAAGTTTGAAGTAATTGCCAATCGCACAACATAAGAGTCCGAGTACAACTCCCGCTAAAGCTCCTGCTGCACCGACGATCGCTCCTTCAAGCATAAAGATAAGCATGATGCCATTTCTGGTCGCACCCAACGCGTTGAGAATCGCTATATCGCGCCGTCGCTCAACAACCACCAGAATTAACATTGTGCTGATATTGATCACGGCTATCGCGATGATTAACCCAATGACGAAGAGTCCCATTCTTCGTTCAAGCGCAAGCGCCGCAAATAGAGGCTGATTCGCTTGTTGCCAATCGACAACTGTGTAGCCGGCTCCCAATTCACGCCTGATGCGTTCCGCTATTTGGCCCACGCTATCTACGTCCTTGACCTGGACGCTTAGAACAGACCCCGCGTGATTTCCATCTGATATTGCATTTGCATTGGCCATCGAGAGGTAGAGCCAAGTGGAATCATATTCATACAAACCTGAGGTAAAGATGCCAGCGACTTGAAATCGGCGGATCGTTGCATCGTTCTGGTTATAGGTACTTGCCGGGATCACCTGAAATGTATCACCGACTTTGAGACCTAGCCGCGTTGCTAATTCTGTTCCTACTACAGCTTTTGGGAGTGACTGAGTTGCATTGTCAAAAAGCGATGCAAACGAGCCTTCCTTCACCCACTGCTGCGGCACCGACGACTCATTCTCAACTCCACGCAAAACTCCATAACCCCATTCCTTGGAACCTCGTACTAAGGCTCCGTCATAGGTTGTTGTAGTTGCGACCGTGATGCCATCAATTTGCTTAATCCGACTGACAACGGTCGGATCAATTTGCATTTGCAAACTACTTGATCGAACGACGGTGAGGTGCGCAGTTCCGGCAAGAATCTTTTCGCGCATCTCGTCGCGGAACCCGTTCGATAACGCGCAGGCGACAATCAATGCCGCGACCCCAAAAGTAATTCCGAGGATAGCAGCGACAGAAGTGGCTCGCGCCAGACGACGCTTCCTTCGCGAGCGCAAGTAACGTAAGGCAAGAAATACTTCGTACGGCATACCGAAAAGATAAACCCGTCAGGTTCGTCTAAGAGGGCACTTCTTTATATCTTCCGGTCGATTTTCCGGAAGCAACTGTTTCAGGTTTGGATTGTCACGGGCTGAAGGATCACCGAGTGGTCGGAGCTCATAAATCGTTTCCGATACCCTGCGAAAGCTGTAACGTTCTTCCAACTTTGTTATCAAAGGAATCTCATCTCGTTGCCAACCGCAAGGTAACCACCAGCGCGGATCAGCATCGATAAAGACTCGCCGGTCCTGGTTCAGAAAGTCATCAATAACTGAGAACAATCGATCGCCTGGCCAACCTCCGCCCGTCCCAATCGTTTTCCACTTTCCTGTACCTATGGCCGACCAGTAATTGACAGCGATAGTTTGTGAACCTGAAATCATCACCGCATCCGGCGGCACCTGCGCCAGACGGGTCCTGTACTCCTTGCTCATTGCACGACGGGCGATGAACTCTGAACTAACAGGTCGCATGTAAATACCAAAAAGCGTTGCCAAACTGGCGATGAGAATGGCACAAGCAATAAATGCGCGTCGCATACTTCCAAGTGGAATTGCTACTGAACGTAAAAGCCAATATCCACCGAGCGGGACTAACCCTGGAAGTCCAGTCAAAAAGTAGCGCCAATTAACCGTCGTACTGTAGTTCAGGAAGAGCAGTAAATCTGCAAAGAAAGCGACAAGCCAAAGCAGCAGCATCGGACTCATTCTCTTCTTGTACCACTCCATAAACGGACTGAATGGAATTGTGACGAACACCAATGGCGCACTGATAAAAAGATAGACCAAATAAGGACGTATGTTAGCGAGTGAGACCGGGTGCCTCGCTGACTCGTCACGCATCGACTCACGCCAGCCGTCCCAAACCCAACGGTAGTGTGGATCAGTGGCGATCCAGTAAGCGAACCAGCCGAGTGAAAGGATGCCAAACACCGCCACCGACGCGATAACCCAGATCACATATTTCCGTTCCCACTTCCAGTTGAACACAAATGGGGCCAACAATAACCAGGGGAAGTAGAATGCGATTGTCTCGCGAAGGTTCACGCCCAATCCCATCAGTCCAGCACCTACCAGAATCAGTAACAACCGTTTCTGGTGAATGCCCCGAAGGTGAATGATTAGAGCAACTGCAAGTATGAGAACGGAGGGGACGTCGGTCATCACCTGTCCACCGTAAAGCACAAAGACTGGTGAGAAAACGATCAGCAACGCAGCTATTGTTGCCGTGTAAACCGAGTCGCTTACTTCACGTGCCAGAATCCAGCAGGCAATTACAGCGAAAGGTACCTGGGCCACAACTGCGTATTTAAAGATCAAATATGCATTTTCTGGCTTTACGTGAAATAAACTTTGAGCAATTAAAAAGAGTGCATGGTTACAGAAGATGAAGAGGTTTCGGCCCAACGCCATTGACGATGGATAGCCTTTGACCGAGAGGATGGTGTAGTCCACACCATCCCAATCCCCAATGAAGGGATCGATAAACAAGACCACAAGGCCAAGTCCTATTACCGCTGGTATCGACCACCAGGGCCACAGGCGCCAGAACGAACCATGAGTTGAAACTTCGTCAACTATGTCAGCAGTGTTTGTCTTCAGGAGTGTTTGGATCAACGAGTTGAGCTTCGACTGGAACGTCTTGTCGCTTGACCATCTTTACGCGATTACCCTGCGCATTGTACTCAACTTCATCCATGATGTTGTAGATAAGCAGAACGCCTCTACCTGAGGTTCTAAACAAGTTGGCTGGGTCACAAGGATCGGGGATCTCTTTGATGTCGAAGCCTTCGCCTTCATCTTCAACTGTAAAGCAGGCCTCGCGAGGAGATAATTCGGCAGTAATTTTCAACAGTTTGGTCGGATCGTTCTTGTTGCCATGTTTGACCGCATTTACAAAAGCTTCGTCAAGGGCAATGAATAGATTAGAACGTTCCGGCTTGATAAGTCCGAGCTTTGAAACTCGCTCTTGTAGATATTCGAGTACACCATTCATCAAGGCGAGGTCGCTTGGCAATTCAAACTCGATCTTTTCATGTACGTGAGGAAGAAGGTGTGGATCGTCGACGTATCGCAGTTTGTAGGAGAGAGTCTGCTCGACGATTTCGCGCAGCTCGTCTCGGTTATAAGGCAATCTCAAGAAGTTCGCTGCTCCTACCTTGAACGCCTTGATGATGTCTGTAGCTGACGACCCAATCGGCGTAACCAGGTGTTTGCGCTGAAGGTCGCCGATTGGCTGCCCGTTGATTTCCGCCTCAGTCAGATCGCTGATGATTAGATCGAACTGGTCAAGATCCTCACGCGCGAGCGCTTTCTCGCGTTCCCCAGTTACGACCACGTAGTGGCCGAGTTTTCCGAGGACTTGTTCGAGGAGAGCGCGCAACTCATCGTTATTGTCTACGATGAGAATCCGGCGATTTTCCATCCAGCTCCAATCTAAAAGAGTTGTTGAGGAGAGTTCATGCCGCGCGAAAAGGTCGCAACTAACACTCTCTGTACGAAAATATTTCGCGCCGCGTTCGCGAAATATATCAGAAATAGGGTAAACGCGGACAGGGAGTATCCAGGCAGACCAATCTGACGCCTTGGAACGACCGCAGTCTTACCTGCTACACTACGCCATCCATCCTACTCCATGGCGAAACCAGGCAGAGTCCAGACAGCCCTCGAATACGGAGCAACGCGGTCCCTTATCGCGATTCTGGGTCTACTTCCCCCGTCCGTCGCAATGGCCTTAGGCCAGCAAATTGGCAACCTTGCTTTTGTCCTCGCGGGGAACTTAAGAAAGACCGGTCAGCGAAATCTGGAGTTGGCATTTCCGGAAAAGGACGAGAAGGAGAGAACTGAGATACTGCGTGGTTGTTTTCGAAATCTCGGTCGCGCGCTCGGCGTTTTTAGTCAAATGTCGACCAAGTCCGCGGAAACGTTGCGAAAGTTGCTCCGCCCACAAGGACTTGAACATATAGAGCTCGCCAAATCTGATGGAAAGGGCCTGATTCTTTATACAGCCCATCTCGGAGCATGGGAGCTAACAAGCTTTGGTCTCTCACTTCTTGGATATCCATTCAGTTTCCTGGTGCGTCGGGTTGATAACCCCGAAGTCGAAGAGTTTATTGACAGGACTCGAATGCGTTTTGGCAATCAAACAATGGACAAGGTGTCGGCGGCGCGTTCGATGGTGAAGGTCTTGCGGTCGGGTGAAGTTCTTGGACTGTTGTTGGATCTCAACACGCTGGATGATGAAGGAATTTTTGTCGACTTCTTCGGCGTCCCAGCCTCAACTAACTTCGTTGTCGCCAAGCTCGCATTGCGTACCGGCTCACCGATTATCCCGCTATTTGCGCCCTGGGATGCTGACAGTAAAAAATTCTTGTTAAAAGCGCATCCTCCGCTACTTGGTGAATCTACTGGTGATGAAGAGGCTGATATTCGTCGGTTAACAGAAAAACTGACGCTAGTCATAGAAAACGAGATCAGAAGATACCCAGACCAATGGCTATGGATTCACAAGCGGTGGAAGACCCGTCCACCAGGTGAACCCTCGATCTACTAATGTCCGACAAACTTCCGTTTGTCGATACTCGAACGACAAACTAAAGTTTGTCGGACATAAAACCCCAGCTATACTCAAGTGCCTTCAATCGAACTGCCATGCAAGCTTCAGTCGATCAAGACTTCGAGGAAAATCAATCGGTCCAAAAGCGCATAAACCGCGCTTACGAGTTTGCTGACCTCTCAGAATACTCATTCAAGGATCGAATACTTATCCGAGCCGCAGACCTTGTTTTCTACGTACTGATTAGTCTCATCGGAATCTCGTCGCGCATTGAAGTAATCGGGATGGAGAACCACGCCAGCATTGAGCGCAATGGCAGACTGCCGATTTATGTGTTCTGGCATGACTCAATTTTTTTGATGACTTATTTCTGGCGCAAACGAGGCATTGTTGTGATGACATCGCGAAGCTTCGACGGCGAGTACATCGCGAGATTCATTCAACGCTTCGGATATGGTGCTGCGAGAGGTTCATCCACACGTGGAGGTGTGGGTGCGCTCGTAGAGTTAACTCGTCTGATGCGTGCCGGTTGCGCTGCGGCATTTACGATTGATGGTCCAAAAGGACCACGCCACATTGCCAAGATGGGTGCCATCATGCTCGCAAAGAAGTCGGGTCAACCAATACTGCCAATGTCTTTTGCGTTAGGTAAATTTTGGCAATTACCAAGCTGGGATCTTTTCCAAATACCAAAGCCGTTTGTTAAGTCCCGAATCTATCTCGCGCCTCCCATCTACGTGCCAACCGACGCTGATGAACAAACCCTCAACACGAAACTCAACGAGTTGCAGCAAGTGCTTGACTCCTTAACACAACAAGGCAAGGACTGGCGCGACAGACTTTAGGCTACTTTTCTGATCCTTATCCCGATTCCTTACAACTCCTCTTTGCTTTTCGGCATCGACTTAGTTGATCATTACGCTTCTCCTCTTCAAACTCTCGACGAAAGGTCCTAAAGGATGAAACTGATTCTTGCCCTAACTCTGTGTTTGGCGACCGTCATAACTGCAAGTGCGCAAAGTAACCTGAAACCGCCAACCGAACCTGTACTTGATAGATTTTTGCGCTACGTCAAAATCGATACTCAGTCTCAAGAAGACCAAACAACAGTACCCAGCACAAGAAAACAATTGAACCTGGCCAATCTCCTTTCTAAAGAGTTGGGTGCGCTGGGAGCACAGAATGTTCGCGTTAGTGAGTTTGGAATTGTCTACGCAATCGTGCAGGGAAATCTCCCGGATAATTCAAAGGTTCCGGTAATCGGTTTCATATCTCACATGGATACATCACCTGCGGTCTCGGGAGAAAACGTAAATGCAATTATTCACAAAAACTATCAGGGCGGCGACATAGTCTTACCGAAAGATCCTTCCCAGGTAATTAGCCCAACAAAAAATCCAATACTCAAAGAGATGATCGGCGACGACATAATCACTGCCGACGGAACAACACTACTTGGATCTGACGACAAGGCCGGCATCGCAGAAATCATGACTATGATCGACACGCTACGGCAGAACCCACAGATCAAACATGGCAATCTCGCGATCGCATTCACGCCTGACGAAGAAGTTGGAGGTGGTATCGAAAAGTTTGATATTAAGGGATTCGGAGCGCAACTAGCTTACACGGTCGACGGTGGAGAACTCGGTGAAATCAGCGACGAGACGTGGAGTGCTCGTACCGCGACAGTTACATTTCAAGGGAAGAGCACCCATCCAGGTTCGGCAAAAGGAATAATGATCAATGCGATGTACGCGCTCGCGGATTACATTAGTCGCTTTCCCAAAGAGATGCTGCCCGAAACGACGGAAGGCCGAGTTGGGTTTGTACATCCATACGCTGGCGTGGCGGATGTTGAAACGTCCAGTCTAAAAATCTTGCTGCGGGATTTTGATCAGAGCGGTCTCGAGGCAAAAGAAACGAGGCTACGCGAAATGGTGAAAGAGACTCAGGCGAAATTTCCCGACACAAAGGTTTCAATCGAGGTGAAAGAAGACTATAAGAACATGAAAGAAGTTCTCAAGGACTTTCCCGAACTGACGAATAACGCGCTGGAAGCTGCACGACGTGCAGGACTGAAGCCTTTTCTAAACCCGATTCGGGGCGGGACTGACGGAGCTCGATTGACTTTTCAAGGTCTGCCAACTCCCGATCTGTTTACTGGCGGCAGTAACTTCCACGGCAAGCTGGAATTTAATTCGCTTAAAGGGTTGGAGAAGTCCACTGAGACCTTGATCAATCTGGTCCAAATATTTGCTGAGAAAGCAAAGTGAGCGAAACTACTCAACAACCAAACTATCACAGCGGATACGTGGCACTGGTTGGACGTCCCAACGCGGGAAAGTCCACTCTGCTAAATAGACTTGTAGGTGAAAAGATCGCGGCCGTCTCTGATAAACCGCAAACGACAAGATTTCGAATTCAAGGAGTCATAACTAAACCGGAGGGACAGATCGTACTCGTTGATACTCCCGGCATACATCAGCCAGGTTATGAGCTGAACAGACGGATGATGTCCACTGTTCAGGAAGCACTGCTTGGCGTCGATCTGGTCTGCTTGATTCGAGATGCTTCAGCCTCTACCGGCAACGGTGATCGATTTGTCCTGGGACTCGTACAACGGTCCGAAAAGCCTGCCTTACTCTTGTTGAATAAGATAGACAAGCTCGAAGACAAGTCAGAACTCTTACCATTAATCGACTGGTATCGTAATGAATACGATTGGCGTGAGATTGTTCCGATCTCAGCTCTGAAAGATGAGATGACCGACGTTCTGCTCGAAAGCTGTCTGCGCCACCTGCCCGAGGGCGAACCACTCTTCTCTGAAGATGAATTGACAGATCAGCCACTGCGAATGCTGGTATCTGAAATCGTACGCGAAAAGATTTTGCACGTAACTGGCGCGGAGATTCCATACGTCACTGCCGTCGTCACCGAAAAGTACGAAGAAGTACGCGAAGACTTTTCGAGAATCTACTGTGTGATTGTTGTTGAACGATCATCCCAGAAAAAAATCATCATTGGTAAAGGCGCGAGTCGTTTGAAGGAAATTGGAATCAAAGCGCGAGCCGACATCGAACAGTTGGTGGGCCATCGCGTGCATCTGGAATTGTTTGTAAAAGTCGAGGAAGACTGGCGCAACCGCGACGCTCTGCTTAATGAAATGGGTATCGGCAGATAAGCAAAAAACAATGCCGAACTGGCAAGCATTAGACGTCGACATAGAGAGTCCGGCTCAAGAAGCAGTCGAGTATGCGCTGATGGAAGCCGGCGCCCTCGGAACGGAAACAAATACGAATCAAGACGGACTGCTTCGTATCGTTGCTTACTTCGAGTCTATTCCTGACCGTGAGCGTATCCGGAACGAATTAGTAGACGCCCTGCGAATTTACAGCCTTCCGTCGTCGTCTGTGCGCGATATAAATGTTCGCGAGGTAGTAGATCGCGACTGGCTTGAAGAATGGAAGAAGAGTTGGCAACCAGTACAGGTTGGGCGTTTCATAATCGCTCCACCCTGGGCCAAAGTAGATCAAGCTGTAAACCAGTTAGTAATTCGCATTGAGCCAGGCATGGCATTTGGCACAGGAACACACGAAACGACGAGGCTCTGTCTCGCCGCAATAGAAAAGTATGACGAAGGTGGCAGCTTCCTTGATGTTGGAACAGGCACCGGAATTCTTGCCATTGCAGCCGCGAAGCTTTTCCCGTCTTCGACGATTGAAGCCTGTGACACGGATGCTGACGCCGTCGCTATCGCTACTGAAAATGCGAAAGCTAATGACGTTGGCGAAAGCATTAACTTTAGAGTGGGCTCAGTTGACGATTCCAGTGCCTCAGCTGATGTAGTGATCGCGAACTTGACGGCTGATGTAATCCTGCCAATGCTTGCAACACTGGTTCGCCTTACCTGCAGGAGATTGATCCTTTCAGGAATACTCGACACGCAAATCAATTTGATTCGTTCTGGATTACTTGCGCTCGGACTTAACAACTTCGAAATTACGCAGGATGGCGAGTGGGTCTGTTTCGTAGTCTAGTCTTATGACGCGCCGAAGATTCTTTGCGCCACCTGGTGCTTTCAATTTTCAGAATCAAACAGTCGTGCTGACCGCAGAAGAAGCTCGTCACCTGCGCGATGCTCTTCGACTGAATCCCGGGGATGAAGTCTTCGTCTTCAACGGTATTGGTTCAGAGTATCGTTGCCTAGTTAGTCACTCAAGGCGCGATACTGTTGGTCTCGACCTGCAATCAGAAGTTGAACCCGCTCGGCCTGAATCCCAATTAAAACTCGTGCTTGCAGTTGCTCTACTCAAAGGAGAGAAGTTCGACCTCGTTGTACAAAAGACCACTGAACTCGGCGTCTTCAAAATAATTCCAGTATTAACCAGCCACGCTGATATACAACTCCGCAAGGAGTCAGACGCCAACAAGAGAGTGATTCGATGGCAAAGAATTGCACTTGAGGCAGCAAAGCAATCGGGTCGTGCGGTAGTGCCTGAGATAACTCAAGCAATTGCGGTCGGCTCAGTGCTGCAACTAGAAGACTTGGGTCTATGTCTTATGTTTTCTGAGCGTGACGGTAAGTCTCTAAGAGAAGTCATCGACAAACCACTTGTCGGTGAGACCATGACCGCGCTGATCGGTTCAGAAGGCGGATGGGCTGATGAAGAGATCGATGCAGCAGCAGTTCAGGGTTGGGGAGTTGTGACGCTAGGTGGACGAATCTTGCGAGCCGAAACTGCAGCTATTGCAGTCGCCGCAATTCTTCAAAACTCATTCGGCGATCTAAAGTAGAACCCTTCGTTCCTCTCTCGCGCCGCAACATCCACTCTTAACATCATGCTTTAGGCCTCTGATGCTATGCGGTCTTTAGGCCACTGGCTTGTCCAGTGGTTTCTAACGCTCTTTGCTAAGGCGACCTTCACTTTCCTTCCAGCGCGCGTGCGCGCACAGGAGTGAGAACAACTAGTAGTAATTAGCAACAAGCGTTAGAAACCACTGGGCAAGCCAGTGGCCTCATCAACTCTTTGAAAGTTGAAAGAAAATGAGCGCGTTAAGGTATTGGAACTTAACTTGCTGCCCCATTCCTGACTGTCCAAACTGATTCCCTCCTGGGACATTGACCATCTCTATCACTAGGACTCAAAATAGGGCTCATAGCGGCAGGAACAAAGCGTGCAACTGACTCGTTTGTAGTTTTGGAAATAACTTAAGGAAACCTCCGAATGTCATTAAGTAAACAAGATGCAATCGAAAAGGCCCAAAAGGATCTGGCAAAGCGTCTAAACCTTGATTCTGGCTCAATTAAAGAGAAATCAGTCGAGGAGGTAGACTTTCCAGATACAGCGTTGGGAGCCGCAACCAACGATGAAATGAGCGGGCAAATGCTTACCCGAGGCTGGCGAATTAAGTTACAGTCAGAAGGGAAAACCTACGAATACCGTGCTGATAAGAACCAGGTTCGCTTGTACGGATTCAAAGGTAAGAATTTTTTGGTTTGACGCACGCAGATCTTTAACGCAGTAGTCGCATCACTCAGAGGGTTGTTATGGAACGCAATAATTTTCTTCCACATGTAGCACTCGCTCTCGTACTCATTCTCGTCGCCGCCTTTGCCGGCCAGTTACGTCGCTGGCAGAAACAGTGGAAATCGCATGCTCGATTCATGCCGGTCGCTGAGAAACACCGGCCTACGAGCACAGCTGACAAAATTGCGATTACTGATATTCAGCATCTCGGCAGCCCGGAGATACTCGTCAAGTTCAAACCCGGGGTTAGCAATAGGACCATTGAAGAGCTGACCTCGAATCTTCACGATCGTATCGAAGACCGCATTGAAAATGCGCCTGGCTGGGAAGCGATAGATGACCTGGACGATCGATCTCCAGCTGAACTGGTTGCTCAGTACAGTCAACTTCCGGAAGTCGAGTTTGCTGAGGAGAACTACAAGATTGAACTCGACGCAGCGGAAGGTCCACTTTTGCCTGTACTCCCGAAAGATCCTAAGTTCTCTGATCAATGGGCGCTGGCTAACGAGGGACAACGAGGTGGCAAGAAGGGTGCAGACATCAGCGCAACACTCGCCTGGAACAAAACGACCGGGAGTGATCGAGTAGTAGTCGCGGTTCTCGACAGCGGTGTGGATTACAACCACGACGACCTTGCCAACAACATGTGGGTCCGACCCGCAAGCATGGAACCGTACCACGACGATGATCTTGGTACCGTCGATGACACAAACGGCTTCAACGCGTTGGACGCAAGTACGGACCCGATGGATGAAAACGGTCACGGTACTCATTGCGCGGGAATTATCGGCGCCGAAGGTGGGAATGATATCGGTATTGCCGGTGTCAACTGGAAGGTCAAGATCATGCCGTTGAAGTTTATGAATGCGGGCGGATTCGGCACGACCAAGGATGCGATCGCAGCAATCAACTACGTGATCGAACGAAAGAAAGCTGGAGTCAACGTTCGGATCATCAGCGCAAGCTGGGGTTCAACTCAAAAATCTCGGGCGCTGGAAGATATTATTCGTAAGGCCTACGAAGAAGGAATTCTCTTTGTAGCAGCTGCTGGCAACGCCAGCGTCAACAACGACCGCAACCCACACTACCCGTCAAGTTACAACGTACCTAATGTGGTCAGCGTCGCTGCGCTCGATCGAAACGATAAGCTCGCAACATTTTCGAACTACGGCCCAAAGAGTGTTGCTATTGCAGCACCAGGTGTGGACATCCTGAGTACTTGGTTAGGAAATGAGTACGAAGAGAAGTCAGGCACTTCAATGGCGACACCTGTTGTCGCCGGCGTGGCTGCTTTGATTGTCGCGAGTGAGCCTCGCTTGAGTGTTGATGAATTGAAAAAGAAGTTGCTTGCTTCGGTGGATAAGGTTGAGGCGTTGAACGGGAAAGTGACTTCCGGTGGAAGAATTAATGCCTCTAAAGCTCTGAACTAGTCTGTTCGACATGCTTTAGCTTGTCGTGGACACTGGTTGGCTGTCCTATTAGCTTTAGGAAGTCATTTTCATCAATTGGTGAGCCTTTGATCTTCAGAACCTGGTACGAAATGAAGACGACAAGCTAAAGCATGTCGGACATTATTGCTGCAGTTTGCGTTTGCCTTCGATTGCCTCCTTGTAGGAGCCCCCACGTACGTCACCAATCTTTATTGCCTCGTCGAATTCCTTTACTGCCTCAGCCCGATTATCTAAAAACGCATTAATACGTCCCATCGATTCATGAGCCCTCGATAGCACTGCCTTGTCAGTCTCAGGCGATGCCGATTGCACTGCGAGTCTGTAATGGCCCAGGGCCCTATTTAATCTCTCAGCCTGGATTTGCTCGTCGGTGGCATCCATGGCTGCGAGACTCGCCGTCTGACCCAGCGCGAAAAAGATTCTCGGTTCGCGAGGATAATTGGAGAGCATACCGCGTAGTTTGGTCTCCGCGTCGTTGTAGTCTTTGTTTCGCAGCGTCTCCTCAACACTTGCCAATTCTTTTACCAACGCTGAATCCCGACTGGAACTTGCATCTGAGCTAGCTTCTTCAGCTCTACGAGCAGCCAATCGCGCTTCACGGGCAGCAGCAGCGCGTTGTCGCGCCTCGGCATACTCAGCTGGACGTTTTGCCTCGCGAGCTGGATCAAACGATGCAATCATGTCAGGAAAGAAATTTGCGATGTCGAAACCTGCAGACTCAACTCCCTTCAATTGTTCAGCAAAGAAGAAGGCGAGCACGGCACCTCGCTCGTATTCATCAGCCAGACGTGCAACAGCGTCATCGTGTATTGCGCTGAGTTCAAGTTGCGAAGCCTTTGCAATAGCAGCACGACTAGCTTCATCCTTTGCCGTTTGCAACTTCGCCCGGTTACTTCTACCCACAGCCTCCAGCTTTCGTACTTCGTCGTATCTTGTATCCGCTGCTGCTACGAGCGAGCGACTTACGCTTAGGAAAACATCCGGGCTCACCTGACCGCCGGCTTTCTCACGCTCAGTCAACAGCTGTCGAATTGCATCACGACGTTGAGCAATCTCTTTATTGAAACGCAGAACCAAAGCATCAATCACATACTGTAAATAGGCTCGGTTCAATTCGGAAAAAGCTGGATCGGTGCCCTCCGGTACGATTGCGTAATAGTCGTCTCCGATGACTCTAAAATTAATGGCGCCGCGAGCAGCCAGGAGGTCGGGCAGAATAATAAACCGCCGATCCTTTTGTCGAAATGTGTACCTCTTTTCCTTGTCGTTCTTCTTATTTGAAGTTGTCTTAACCTCAACGCGTTCGTTCGAGAATGTAAGGGGCCTGGTATGGAGATAGCTAAGTAGCGCGCGGACCATTTCGGTCGTTGGTTCGCGTAGTCTATCTCCTTCGGCCTGATAAGCACGCACATAAGAGACAAGTTGTTCGTCAATTCCTGAACGACGATAGAACTCCTTCACCAATGAAGCGAAATCAAGTACCTCTAGCAATCCGGCAGGTAAATCTTCGGAACGCTCCGGTGCCTCAAAACCCGGTGCTGGACCGAGCGATAGCGCAAGTGAAACATAGCGCGAAGCCTGTTCAGCAGGTGTTGCCGGCGCAGGTAAGCGATTCCGTTCGTAGAACGTTTTCATTCTCTGACGCAAATCAGGATCGAGATTAGCCAGGTCTTTTCGCAATTTGGTGCGAAAAGCAGACGGCTCACGGCCAGGAGGGATTGGATCAAAGCCGGCTGCATCCAACGCCGCCATGACAACGATCAGTCTCGGATCTGCCTGAAACTCGACTCCATACTCGGAAACGTTAAAAGCCGTTGCTGGTCGCTGTTGTATAGGTGCCGGTGGAGTTGGTCGCGGGGTTGCATTCGGCGTTGCTTGAGGCTTAGCCACCACTGGGAACAAGAAAAGGGCTAGTGCAATAAATAAGACCTGCTTCATAAATCGATATCTGCTGAACTTTCTGGAGTTTGTCGAGAATTGGTAGATGCGTTCTTCGGGCCCGGTCGATGTCCAATGCCGAAGGACTAATCCGGGAGCTTCTCGCCTTTGCGACTGCGGTACGCACGCAACGCGCGTAATGTTAGCGGATAAGCAAGGACCGAACAAATGACGGAGAGGATCATTCCTCCAACTGCAAACGGCTCAAGAATGTGCCTGCTTTGTACGAAAAGCTGACGATAGTAATCACCTGTAAGGAGGTGCGGTTCTTTTAAGAGGTCTACTCCCTCAGGAGGAATCTTTAATGGCCTACCAAGAAAAAACGCACCAACTGCATAGGAACCAACAATGATCGGTACAAGCGTAAGAAAGGGATTATTTATGAATGTACCTGTATAAATAGCAACTTTGTTAAATCGGAATATGAATGCCAGAGCTGTGGCCAGGATGGTATGTAGACCAAGGAACGGGGAGAAAGCGATGAAAACACCGATTGAAAAAGCGAGCGCCGTCCGCTCGGGTGGATCGTCAATCGCGAGCAGACGGCGAAATGCGGCTCGAAACATGATTGAGACAGGCTCTAGCCTATCGCGTTCCTAAAAAGCAAAACTCCAGGGAGGAGGTCTCTATTGAAAACTCTTCAAAGCTTCGGACTCATCTTCGTAAGAGTCGAATACTGTTAGAAGCTTTGTGATAACTAACAAGCTTTGAATCTTATCGGTCAGACTCAGAAGCTTAAGCTGCCCGCCGTTTCGACTGATAGTGGTGTAGTTAGCAATTAACTCCCCAATACCACTCGAGTCGACATAATTTACGCCGGCCAGATTTAGCAGGACTTTCTTCTTACCTTGATCAGACAGCGATCTGATCGCATCACGAAGCGCGACACTTCCTTCACCGATCCTCACCGCACCACTTAAGTCGAGGATGGTGACGTCACCTGCTTGTCTTTCTTTCACTTCAAGCTCAGCCATTTTTGTCCTCCGCGTTTAGGCGTGTGGGATCGGCCCGCAGTTATTTAAAGCTGCTCAATGCTTCAGCTTCGTTCTCGTAGACGTCGAATACAGTCAGGAGCTTGGTAATGGTCAACAAGTCCTGCAGTTTTTGGGTGAGATTGAGTAATTTCAATTGTCCGCCGTCTTTTCCAATTGCGGTGTAACTCGAAACGAGTTCGCCAATGCCGCTCGAGTCGATATACCCAACGCCGGCAAGGTTCAAAAGAATCCTTTTCTTACCTTCTTCAAGTAGACGACGGATAGCGGTACGTAGTGCAACGCTGCCTTCGCCGATGGTTATCTTCCCGCTCATGTCTAAGACGGTTACATCTCCGGCCTGACGTTCATTAATGTTCAGTTCAGCCATTTTGAGAGATCTCCTTCTGAGTAATGCGAATCAGCGTCGCTTGACCATGCGAACTGTTGTACCACCTCCTGGTCGGATCAACCAGTCGACCTCATCCATAAAATTGCGCATAAAGAAGATTCCGCGCCCTGAGGTCTTTAAGATGTTCTCTTCAGCTGTCGGATCTGGGACGTTGCTTGGATTGAAGCCGGGGCCCTGGTCATGGACGCTGATTTCGACAGCGTCAGGTGAACTGGTCAAAGTGATGTCGACGACCTTGGTCTCATCTTGCTTATTGCCATGAACAACGGCGTTCGTTACGGCCTCGCGAACGGCCATGTCAATTCCAAACGCAGCGTCTTCGCTAATCCCAGAACGGTTTACGAACTCAGCCACCGCCGCGGCCGCGGTTGCGACCGTCTCAATTCTGCTGGGCAAACTTAGTTCGGATTTTTCCACCGTCACAACGATTAGGCATGGCCTCTCCAAAAGCCACTGCGCGAGGAGCCTGGCTACTTTCTGGAACCTCCGACACTTCGGAAGTTCGAGGATGTAACACGCTGGCTAGCTGCATGTCAAGAATCGACCCCGCAAATGTGCTGTACGCACCTGAAATCTTTCCCTTTAGCGATTTGCGGGAACGTCCGGGATCACGTTCTTTTCGGAGGTCAGGAGCTCCTCGATTTTTGTCTTCTAGAATGACAGCTTTCTTGCATTTCGCTTGAACTACCATTCAACACATTGGTTGAGAGACCGCTGGCTCTGTCTTCAATGGGTAGGAACTTAAAGCATCTACCAACAGCTTAGACTGTGGTCAAATCCCCCACCCCAGAAGTGTGGGGTTCGTTCAGATCCTTTCTAACCTCGGTGCTTTCTTCTCCTCCCGCGCGCTACGCGCGCAGCACTAAGTGGACACGCCTTCAGTAGAAGGGATCTGAACCATCCACCAACTGCCGTTGGTGGGATTCATAAATCATGATTTCTTCGTTGCCAAGTCTCCAGATCTCAGAGCTCGTGTTTTTAGTAATCGTCAATCGCATGTATCTTTCGCTAAACTGCACTCTTTTAGAATCTAACGAAACAATCCAGCTCAAATACTGTTCTAATGAAGCTTACTCCAGCCAAACGAATTAATGGGAAGTTGAGTCTTCCCGGTGACAAGTCCATTTCTCATCGAGTCGCAATGATTTGCGCGCTCGCATCGGGTGTCTCCGAGATAGCAAACTTCTCAAGCGCACTCGATTGTGCTTCGACGCTCAACTGTCTGCAACAACTCGGCATCTCCATTGAACAGTCGGCTGACAAAGTAATCATCGAGGGTAGAAACGAGTTTACCGAACCGACAGCCGCACTTGACTGCGGTAATAGCGGTTCGACAATGCGTATTCTCGCGGGTGTCCTGGCTTCCACTGGGTTTAATACTGAGTTGATTGGAGACGAGTCACTCAGCTCACGACCAATGCAGCGGATCATTCAACCACTGGAGCTAATGGGAGCAAGAATAAAATCCGTTAGCGGCAAACCCCCGTTAAGAATTACAGGCTCGGATCATCCGACACCCATTTCATACAAGCTTCCAGTTGCCAGCGCACAGGTCAAATCCGCAGTGTTGTTTTGCGGACTCAAAGCAAACGGTCGAACAGAGGTAATCGAGACAGTAAAGTCTCGCGATCATACCGAGCGCTTATTTAACGGTTTTGGAGTGGCTGTCAACGACGCAGGTTTGTCAGTCCAGCTGGATGGTCCAGCTCGATTTCGTGGTGGCAACATAATAGTACCGGGAGACATATCATCGGCAGCTTACTTCATCGCTGGTGCGGCGCTCTTGCCTGGCTCGGAGCTAATAATTAATGGCGTCGGCTTGAATCCAACGAGATCAAGCTTCCTTACCGTACTGAACTCATGGGGAGCAAACATCAAAATCAGCGATGTTCACTCAGAACGAAATGAGACGGTTGGAACAGTTACAGTACTCGGCGGAATTTCTACTGGTGCGTCTCAGGCTGATCGAACGATCGATAAAGATCTGATCCCTTCTCTCATCGATGAACTTCCTCTGCTGGCTGTAGTTGGCACTCAAGTTTCCGGAGGGATCGAGATTCGCGACGCCGCCGAGTTACGTCATAAGGAAAGCGACCGGCTTTCGGCTACGGCGCGGAATCTAATTGCGATGGGAGCCGAGCTTGAAGAGAAAGATGACGGCCTGATAATAGGTGGCCCAGCAAAGCTCAAAGGTGCGCGACTTGATTCTTTTGGTGATCATCGAATTGCTATGTCGTTCGCAATTGCCGGCTTACTGGCAGATGGCCCAAGCGAACTCGATGGACCGGAGTGTGTGGAGATTTCCTTTCCGGAATTCTTCTCAATTCTCCAGCGAGTAACAAAGTAGATGCCCGGACCAATAGTTATAACTGGCTTTATGGGTTGCGGTAAAACCGAGGTTGCGCGAGTGCTTGGACAGCGACTCGGTTTGAGAGTCATCGATCTGGACCAGGTTATTGGCGAACGGGAGGGACGCTCGCCCGCGAGGATAATAAATGAAAACGGTGAGCGTGCTTTTCGTACCGTTGAGACCAACACTCTGCGAAGTGTGCTCGAGGGGATGGATGCTTGTGTAATATCCCTTGGCGGAGGCGCCTGGATCGAGGAGGAGAATCGAGAAATGCTCAGTAAAGCGTCAGCAGAAACCGTTTGGATAGACGCCGACTTCGAACTCTGCTGGAGAAGAATAGAGGCCTCAGGCGAAGATCGTCCGCTTGGAAGAACAAAACCACAGGCTCTCGAACTCTTTGAACGAAGAAGACCGGTGTACCAAACCGCCTCAATCCGAATAACGGCCGGCCAGGATGATGGTGTGGAAATTCTCGCCTCACGTATTGAAAAAGAATTAGTCTCTTGAATTCCACTTTGCGCGCCTAAGCTCGTCGGAAGGAAAACCAGCCTCCTGTAGTAACGAACGTAATAACCACTGGACAAGCCAGTGGCCCGTAAAAAGCACGAATGGCCGCTCATTCTCATGAGTGGCCGTTCGCGTGTCACGGGGAGAGAAGCGAGGTCGACTTCAAGTAGTGGCCTGAACCACTCCGACCCACCTCTACTTAAAACTTAAACTTCAAAGCAAACTGCATCTGTCGTGAAGATCCGGAATCCCCAGTGGGGAAACGCGTGTTGGTAATGACGCCAAAAGCCGTACTACCAACCTGTGCGGTTCTTCCCGGTTGACCAAAGTTCGCATGATTGAAGACGTCGAACACCTCCCAGCGGAATTCGATAATCTTATCCTCACCTATTTTGGTTCTCTTAATTAAGGAAATGTCCGAATTGTTGAAGGTTGGTCCAATCAAAACATTCCGACCCATACTACCGAAGTGGTAGATGGTCTTACCTCCAACAAATGCCACTGGAAGCACGACGGCCGAGCCGGACGGACAAGACCCGCCGGGCCGGGGATCGCAAACCAGGTTCGGAAAATATTGCACACCGATGCCAGTAGCGGCGGCGGTGGGCGAAATGCTGATTGGGCCATTAATGTCTGGACGTAGAGTGGCCAATCCGGTTAACGAGTTTGCGTTAGCTGCGGGTGCGGCTCCGACTGCTCCAGCGTTTCCTGCCAACAGAGTGACCGGGTTGCCGCTCTGTGACTGTGTGATCAGCGACAGTTGCCATCCCTCTTTCAACTGATTGCCACTAAATGGCAATTCATAGAGTCCGCTAACCACAAACCTTTGACGCGCGTCGAAATCTGATAGACCGCGATCACCACGTAAGTTATAGCTGTCCTGGACAGTTACTCCCTGCGAGCTTTGCGAGTTGTAATCGATCGACTTCGAGAAAGTGTACGAAGCGTTGAGCTGAAGACCACGGGACAACCGTTTGGTGGCTGTAACCCACAGTGCGTTGTAATTCGAGTTGCCAGTTCCTTCGCGGAACGTAATGTTGAGCATTGGAACATTTGGAGCGATCGGGCTACTTGATGAAACTGTCGGGAATGGGCGCACAGGATTAAGGGCCGCATTCAAGAACGTTTGGTTCGGATTACGGGTCAAACGAAGATGCGTTCCCTTTGAACCAAAATAGCCAACCGTGACAGCTATCCCCTGCCCAACCTCGCGCTGAATGTTCAGGTTCCACGATTGAACGTAGGAGTTGTCAAATTCAGGATCTGACGACGTTGGTGAAACTGTGGAGCCCGGTATTGCAACGCTGGTCGCATTGGATAGTTGTGTTGTTGCGTTGGCCGGAAGAGCTACGGCCGTTGCAAAAGGTGGGTTACCTCCGTTTGGACTGACGAGGTTCGTTACTGGTTGATCGGTGAGAATTGCGTACGCGGCACGAATCGATGTCTTGCCATCCTTGAACGGATCCCATGCGACGCCGACTCGGGGTTGAAAATTCTGCGCATTCGTGTGATAGACCGGAGCAATGCCATTATTCACCCGAACCAGCGAGTTGCTGTCCGGTACATAATCAACAAACCGATCGTAGCGCTCAGTCGGCGACATCAGCCAGTCGTAACGGAAGCCGAGCTCAAAGGTCAAATTTGGGCGCATCTTGTAGTTGTCCTGAACAAAAAACCCAAGCGCCCCTTGAGCAATCGCCGTCGAAACGTCACCCAGGGTAACGGTAAAGGTATTCGCGGTACCCGCAAGGAAAGCGGCCATATTGGCAAAACCAAACGTGCCTGTGTCCTTGTTAGTGTTGTTGTTGTAGAAACGACGCAATTCCGCGCCAAACTTTAGCGAATGGTTGCCGCGCAGATAATTGAGGGTATCGGAAACTACGTAGGTAGTGTCTGAACGTCCTTGTGGAAATCCTGATGGACCACCAAAGTTCAAACTCGAACCTGTTACGTTCATCTGCGGTAGTCCGATTGGCTCAGTCACACCATTCTTGATGCCAAAGTCCAACGGATTCAGTTGAGCATTTGGACTGAAGAGAATGTGAATCCGGTTGAAGCCGAAACGGGCTTCGTTGACGACCGCTGAACTAAAGGTATGAGTCTCGTTCAGCGTAAGAATTTGGCGTCGAGAAGCTCGCGTATCACCAAATCCGGGAATTGTGTTGAGCTGAAGCGTAGGTTCACCCCGCTCATCACGTTGAATCGCATAGTAACCGTGAAGTCGATCATTAGTTCCGAAGGTATGACTTACGTCGATGGTCGTCTGATCGATATTGACCGGTGCAGTTGCGGAGCCGGCAAAGCCGCTCGCACCAACATTGGCACGCGGAATCAATGGCAATAGTTTTTGTATGACTGGATCGGTGACTGCAGCTCGTTGCGCATCTGTTGGAACGGTGGTGCCTGAAATCGTCAATCCTTGTCTCTGACGCAGTCCTTCATAGCTCAAGAAAAAGAACGTTTTGTTCTCGCCGTTATAGCTGAAAACTGGTCCACCTTCTCCGAAATGCGGGAGCTTAACCGGACCCCCAATATTGAAACCAAATTGATTTCGTTTAAACGGGGCCGGTTGGGTTGTACGTTCGAAGAAATTGCGAGCGTCGAGTGCGTCGTTGCGGAAGTATTCAAAAAGCTCGCCGTGATAATCATTCGTACCGGAGCGTGTTGCGATGTTTACGATCGCTCCAGAGTTCCGACCGTACTCGGCGCTGAAGGTTGAATTATCAGCCTTAAACTCCTGAACGGTATTGATTGATGGCTGAAAGGTGATTTGGTTCTGCACCATGTCATTCAGATTGATGCCATTGATCATGAAGTTGACCGTGTCCTCACGGCCGCCGGCCGTGTTCAACCCAAATGATCCTTGACCGCGCAATGGTGCCGTTAGAAACCCGTTTTGGGGTGGCGTAACCGAACCCGGTATCAACAGACCCAAATCAACAAAGTGCCGGCCGTTTAGCGGTATGTCCTGTACTGTTCTCTGATTAATAACAGTACCAACGGAAGTAGTAGTGCTTTCGATTACGGGCACATCAGAGGAAACGAGAACCTGTTCGGAGATCGCTCCTACATCCATTTGAAAATTCTGAACTACCGTCTTAGCTACCTCAACGGAAACGGAATCGGCCACCTGGGTTTTGAATCCAGCGATCTTTGCTTCAATCGAGTAGATACCGATTGGAAGCACGGGCAACTGATAGTTGCCATCGCTGTCACTCTGAGTCGTGCGTTCGAATGATGTACTTCTGTTCCTTACGGTTATTGTTGCGTTAGGAAGCACTGCGCCTTTTGAGTCTGTTACGGTGCCCTGCAGTGCGCCGGATGATTGGGCAAGTACTGGGGAAGTAAACAAGAGACCGACCGCCAAAGCGATGAGCGGGAAGAAGAGACCGATCCTTCTACTAACCATGAATAACCTCCTAACATCGCCGGCAATTGAACACACTTCGATCCACGCTGACACAGTCTGACCTAGACTCGGAAGTATCGGTTAACTGTTTCAGCCAAATTGCCATCTCAGTGCCAGGCAATCACCGACGCTTTTTGGTTTGAGAGCGGGGGGAGTTACTAACTCGCCAAGCAACGGGAGTGCCGCTGGCTAAGCAAAGATTTTGTTGATTTTCCTAGCAAAATGAACTTGGTTTTGATCGTATAAGGTCCTTACTTATCCAAAAATAACAAGGCCATCCGAAAGCCAAAAGATCGAGTTCAAACTGTGGTCACCAACTTAGTAAGAACTCTCTCAAAGTCTGATCCAGTTGCTGGAATGAATCGGCACAAAAGAGGACTGATTGATAGTGAGTAGGATCGTAATTGTGATCAGCAGCACCACTAAGATCCAGAGGAACAAGCTCAGCCTTGTGCATCTCTTCCAATTCCCCTGCTGACGATAGTAGACCAGTTCCGTAGGCCTTGATCTGACCGTCTTCACGCAACACACCAAACTCAATCGTGAACCAGTAAACCCGAGCCAGACGGTCCATGTCGGCAGCTGACTTGGTGCGACGAACGGCTTCGCCAAACAAGCGATTCAGATCAGCAAACCGCTGGCTGGCCAGCGTTACGGCATGACCAATGATCTCGTGAGCAACGTCCGGTTCGGGAGTGTAAAGCGGGGTCGAGTAATGTCGTATGTACTGGGTGCAGAGAAATACCCCGTCAGCCAGTGACTCAAGAAATACTCTCGGCTCGACCAGGCCAGCAACCGGTTCGAGACGAAAGCCGCTGATTGCTTCCACCTTCGCGCTCACCTCCTCTAGTTGAGGAATTCTGTCTGTTTCGAAGTTAAGTTTCTGGAGACAAGTTCGGTATTCACTGCACGCATGAGCTTCGTGAGCCGGCGCCAGTGCTTTCCAGATTTTGTTCCAAACTTCGTGCTCCTGGGCCGTGTAAGGCGCTTGCGGTATTGGCTCCCCCTTCTGATAGCTCATAGCAATTTCAGCAATCGCATTACGTCGAGCGCGATACTCGGGATCTCGGAATCCGGGGTGATCCGGGTCAAGGTTTACAATCGCATTTCGATCTGAAGTGGAATCGTCGCCGTTTGCTTTCACCTTCCTCATATCGCCATGGTCGAGTAGGAGGGTCTTTGTGTCAGTTGCAGTCATTGGTTTCACCTTCTGAGTTTGTAAATAAAAACGGCCACCTATCCTTCTTGGAAGGATTGATGGCCGTCTTAGGAAATCTGTCTAAAAGTGCTAAGTGCCTAGTGCACGCCGACAGCCCATCGCTCGACCGTCCCTCCCAGTGGAGAGTGGGCCGTAATAGTAGTAATAGCGATAAAGGCTAAGGTTCATGTCGGTCGCTGAAAGTAACTGACGGAAAGGATAAGGACATGACGACAAATCGTCAAGGTTTGCTGAGCGCAAATTTCTCGCGGACCGCGATGCTAATTCGTAATTGATTTATTTTTCATTTCTCATTGACCTATGATTATTCCGCGACGTCCGACTGAGGAACTTGCGGTCCACCCTGGTTGGTAAGAATGTGTTGCCTGAACAATTCTATTTAAGCTAAATTGGTTTTTGCTCCCTTGCGTGCTACTCGCCTTGCACTCGTTTCAAAGAATTCGATTTCAATGCTTTTGTAGCTGCAGATTTCTTGCCGTCTGGCAGCCATAACCTTCAGAGAGCCTCTCATGCTCTTTGTTCCTGAAAGGACCCTTATGTCAGCCGCTCAATGTCTCCGATGTGGATTCACCGTCTCAACGTCAGACGAGTTTTGCGCACGATGTGGAGCAGAGGCACTCAATCCGGCTTACAAAAACGTCCTCTCCACTCACACGTATCAACCTCTAATTAATGAGGAAGTCGTCGACCAAAACAGACAAACCAAGACAACACCCGTCGTGGCTTCGTTCAGAGGCGTGGGTGATGTATTCAGTCCAACTATTAGCGTCTTCACGAAGAATTTCTGGTTCATTACAAAACTGGTGTTTGTTTTATTTGCACCTCTGGAAGTTTTCAAAGCTCTAAGTATTCAACCTGGAGCTGATCGTTGGCAGACAAGCCTCGGCACCTTTTGTCTGGAGATGGTCTGCAGGGCTCTAATTGCTCCCTCTTTAATTTATGGGATTTACTCTTTGATGCATACAGGCGTCGCTCCCAGTCTGACTGAATGCTACAGGCGTGGACTCAGCAGACTAGGAAAGGTAGTTGGATCTTTAGCATTGGCCTGGCCTCTTCAGGCACTTGGCACCTTGGCTTTAATCGTACCTGGGATCATTCTTTCCCTGGCTTTCGAATTGATCTACCCACTCGCAACACTTGAAAACCTTGGACCTGTTGACACTCTCAAAAGGAGTTTTGCCCTAACAAAAGGCTATCGCGGATCGATCTTTGTCGCTGGGTTGGCCTTGTGGTTATCGGTCGGAGCGATAAGCCTTCCTGTGCAGGGAATTTCGGTCCTGCTAATGGCAAACGGGATGCGATTCTGGCCAGTCGAAGCAGCTCTCGCGATTATGGTCGACGTCGTCGGTGAAGTGTCCACAATTCTGTCGTTGATGATTTATTTAGGCATTTTGGCAGATCGCCACGAACAACTTCCCCCGTATAATCAAGCGTCATAAGATAAGTTTGGACGAACTCACGCGAACGAAAATGTATTCAGCCCAAATCACTCGCGCTAATCCCACCTGCATTGTTCTTCTACTTGATCAGTCAGGCTCAATGTCAGACCCGTTTAGTGGAGACGCAACAACCAAAAAGGCCGATTTTGTAGCGGAAGTCGTGAATCATACTCTTCACGATCTCGTGATCCGGTGCACTAAGACGGAAGAGGTTAGGAATTATTATTACCTTGCTGTCGTTGGCTATGGACACACTGTTGGGCCGGCGTTTGGCGGTCCGCTGGCTTCCCGCAAACTTGTTCCCATCGGCGAGGTCGCCGATTTCCCATTGCAGGTTAAAAGTAGTTACAAGAGAGTTTCTGACGGCGCGGGGAACTGGGTCGAGATTCCGGTTCGTTTTCCAGTTTGGATCCATCCTCACTCCGAAGGAAAAACGCCGATGTGCGCGGCTCTTTCATTGGTGAAACAAATCCTTGAGTCATGGTTGTCAGAACATCCATCTGGATTTCCACCAACCGTACTTCATCTTACTGATGGCGAATCAAGCGACGGCGATCCGAACCATATCGGGAGGCAAATTATGTCTCTGAGGACCGATGACGGGTCAGTGCTTCTCTTTAATTGTCATATCTCATCGTTAAGACGATCTAAGGTTGAGTATCCACACGACGACAGCGCGCTATCTGATGGTTTTGCCAGAACTCTGTTTCAGATTTCGAGTCCCTTGCCTCAACGATTTCTGGCAGCCGCGACGCAACTCGGCGTTCAAGCGACCGATGGATCGCGCGGCTTCGTGTTTAATGCCGACCCTTCATCAATTGTTCAGTTTTACGAGATCGGAACAAGTTTGACTGGGATGACTCCATACCGTTGGATGGACAATCGGGACGATCGCAGTGAATCAGCATGACTTCCCCGAGCGCCACACAGCGTCTTGATCTTCGCGTGAAGCACTTTCTGCTTCCTAAGGCTGGTCATGACCTGACGGAATGTGAAGACGCGATAGTCATCAACCCGTCGGCATTTAGATTCGCAATTGCTGACGGGGCAACCGAAGCATTCGACTCGAAGAACTGGGCATACCAACTAGCAAAAAACTGGGTCTTCAGTACCAACTTACTTTCTCCGGACGATTTCTGGCGATGGGTAGAAGAAGAAGGTCGGGCGTTGGATGAATCCTGGACTTCACTGGAGTTGTCATGGTACGCAGAGGAGAAAGCGCGATCTGGCTCGTTTGCTGCCTTTGTGGGAGTTGAGGTAGATCCGGTGGAACAAGAATGGAGAGCGATTGCTTTAGGCGACTCTTGCGTTATTCATTGTCGAGACAATATGGTAGTTAAAGCCTTCCCCGTGGACAACTCTAAAATCTTTTCCTCAAGTCCGATACTAACGCCTTCCCGAACGACAATGCAGTCACATGCTGCTGAGGCAATCGTTGTCACCAATGGCGAGTTAAGGAAGGGCGATGAAATCGTAATCCTGTCCGACGCCGCTGCGGCCTGGTACCTTGAGTTAGCCGAGCAAAAGACTGCACTGGTGAGAGAGACCTTTGTTACTCTTCTTAATCAGGAAGATAATGAAGCTCTCGCCGAGTTTTTCAAGCGCGAACGAATATCAAAACGTCTCAAGGACGACGACGTGGCGATCATCAGAATAGAAGTTTGAGGTTTTGTGGTGCAAGTCACGCCATCATTACCGGCGACAATACCAACTTATTGGCCGTCCGCGCGTCAATTTACTGAAGCTGTACAGTGCCCTGCCGTCTGTTTTTCCGATCCCGATCTTAAGACAAGACTTCCCGCGATTGATCGTTTAGGAATGCCGTTAGTGACTTCCGGTCAGTTTGCATACGTCTACAAGCTCAATTCACAAAACGGTGGACCAAACGTAGCAGTCCGATGTTTCCGCGGCTATCTCGGAGATCGCGATCAAAGGTACCGGGCGATTCAACAGTATTTGAATGAACACCCCGTAGCGTTTCTGTCCGACTTCAGATACGCGACCGAAGGCATATTGGTCAATGGACACCGCTATCCCATCCTCTTTATGGATTGGATTGAGGGGCCTACCCTTGACCTTTACATCGAGGAAATGGTCCACCGCAAGGAGGTGTTGCTTCATTTATCACGAGAGTGGCTGAAACTGATAGCCGGACTTCGGGGCGCGGGAATTGCTCATGGAGATTTACAACACGGTAACATCATCGTGGAACACGGCAGACTTAGATTGGTCGATCACGACGGAATTTTTGTGCCTACGATGCTTCACTCATCGTCCAGTGAGGTAGGTCATCAACACTATCAACACCCGTCGAGAGATCCCGATTTCTTCGACTCAACACTGGATAACTTTTCAGCTATCGTCATTTATTTGACCCTGATTTCACTGGCTGAACAACCCGATCTTTGGTCGCAATACCATGACGAAAACCTGCTCTTCACAAAGTCAGACTTTATCGATCCTGGTTCGTCGTCACTCTTTGCCAAAATCAGATCGATCGGAACAGAACACCATCGGATTGCAGAGACACTTGCCGCAGCAGCATCAGACCGACCCGAAACCGTGCCGTCGCTACTAGACCTGGTTGGCAACAGAATTTCGGGCTTACCAACCTGGATGTCGTCACCGGTTGGTCTTGAGTCTCAGACCAAAACACGCGAGGCAACACTGCCTCCAGCACTGGATCGGGAGCAACCTCGCTGGATTCCGTGGCGGGCGAGGAGTCAGCGTGTGTCAATGCCGACCACACCGCCATCTGGAACTGTGCAGACTCTGTTTGGCGGATCTGCGACTCCTGCAATGGTAGGTTCGTTGGCAAAGGTCAGTGACCCTAATGACATTCTGAGAAACACTCCCATCTTCGCCAAAGAGATGCTGAGTAAAACTTTTCTCTGGTGGTATTGGTCAGGGTATGTCCTTCTGCAAATAATCGGACTCGACTTTTTCCCTTCCTTGGGAATTGCGATCATCCTGATGGGAATTGCGTGTCTAACTTACGGATTCATTCGTGCGCAACAAGTGTCGCGTGAGGCGCGCTTGGCAAATATTGGGTCACCGCCACAAGTTGCCACGTTAAATACCCCGATGTCCAAGCCGCGGCCAGCTTTACCGATCAGTATTACGGGTAGTGGTCCAATTGTGGGAAATGCCGCGCTCAACATCTACCATCTCGCCGACTGTGCCTGGGTAAATCAGATTATCAGTAAGAACCGAGTCGGGTTCTCGTCGTCGATTGAAGCTTTAAGGGCCGGGTACAAACCTTGTCAGGTGTGTTCGCCAAAGAGTTAGCTGAAGTTGTGCCTTATCGCAAATCCCTGAGAACGAATCATTGGTCATCATTGGTCATATATCATTTGAAATTTCTCATAATTTCTCATTTGTCATTAATAAGAGGATGTACTCAAGTCTCAAGTCGGAACTCGATGGTTTCTGCAATTCAAAGGCTCTCTTGAGATCCATAATCAAGCAGTGTCAGACCAATGACAAATGAGAAATTTCAAATGATATATGACCAATGATTTCAGCCAATGACCAATTATTGCCCCTACTCAAACTTGAGCGTCTGTCTCTCTTTGAAGAACGTAGACCAGGCATCACCCTTCTTCTTCAAGAGCTCAGGTACATTCGTGATCGTGAAGTCAGTAATCTTCACCCCTTGTGAGATTTGCTTCCACGTGAGTGGCATCGACACTGTTGCTTTAGGTTTTGCCCGAGCGGTAAAGATCGAAGCGAGGCTCTTACCTCTCGCGTTTTGCATCCAGTCGACATAAACCTGGGTCGACTTTCTTTTCGCGATAGTCCTCTCAATTGTCGCAATCTTTGGCGCGCGACTAGCAACCTCACCGGCAAACAGTCGCGCAAACTCTGCTACTTTCTCGTAAGTATTCGTCGGCTTTAAGGGAACGTAGATATGTATCCCGGAAGAGCCCGAAGTTTTCGGAAAAGCGACCAGGCCAATATCATCTGCAACCTTCTTAACTACGAGGGCAACTTCGAGCACGTTTTCCCATGGCGCGCTCTTGGGATCCAGATCGATTGCAATCCAATCGGGTTTGTCCAAGTGTTTGACAGTCGAATGCCACTGGTGTTGTTCAATCGATCCGAGATTTACGAAGTGAAGCAGTGAGGCCGTTGTTGAGTAGACCGCATAGTCCAGCTGCCGGCCTTCTTGATTTGTCAGACGAACACTCTCGATAAAAGCTGGAGCACTCTCCAGATCCTGTTGAAAAAACATCGGAGCCTTGATACCACGTGGCCATCGCTGAAGGATCGCCGGACGCTCCTTTAGAAACGGCATCAGGTAATCAGCAACCTTCAGATAGAAGCAAAGCAAGTCAAACTTTGTGAGCTTTTCATCCGGCCAGTAAATGCGCTCCAGACTTGTTACCCCAACCTGTTCCTTACCTACCTGAACCAGCAGATCGCCTTTCGGCCGAACGAGGCCTAGGAATTCAGACACGGACACAACCGTGCCCTGCTTCTGACGAGTTAGCTTTACCTGGCCCTTCTCGGGAACCTCGTGACTTTTAACCATCGTTTGGTAATAAGTATCAATGTGAGTAAAGAAACGCGCAACCTTTTTGTTGGTCCGTAAAAATAACTGCATAACTTCTAAACGCCAACGGCACACTCTTTACTTAATTTTCATTTCTCTGAGTGTCTCCGGAGCACTGTAAGGTGAGGTCTATTTATGCTGAATACTCTTAAGCTCATTAAGTCCCGACAGTTTTTAGTGCTGATAGTCGCATGTTTCGTTCTGGCACTGACGCCAGAAATTCACTCGTCTGCTGTTCCTGCGGTTAAGTACTCGCTCGACCCGAGCCAAGGTAAGTTTATCGCGCACGCTTATGCTGGCGGCTTGTTCTGGTTTAAGGGCCACGATCACTACCTTGCGGCGCGAAAGTTCTCGGGTGAAGTTGAGCTGACGCCTGACACAATCACTCCAGCGTCACTTCATCTGGTGGTTAAGGCTGACTCTTTGGAAGAAACCGGTACAGTGTTTACCGAGCCGCAAAAGCAGATCATCAATAAAGAGGTTAAAGAGATCGTGCTACAACCGGATCAGCATCCGGACATAGTTTTTCAGAGCTCAGGCGTAACGGCCAAACAGACTGGACCAGGACAGTACGAGGTAAGAATTACCGGAGATCTGAGCTTGCACGGAGTCACAAAGCGTGTGGTGATTCCTGCAAAAGTAACGTTGAGCGGTAACGATATTCGTGCGGTGGGTGAGTTCAGTATCGATCGCGGCAACTACAAGGTAAAGGCTACCTCAGCTTTTCACGGGTTGGTAAGTGTGCGCGATAAGGTCCAATTTGAATTTGATCTTACGGGCCATCGGACGAGTTAAGCAGACAGAGGAAGGGTATGTCTGTAACTCGAGTGTGTTAGGTGACTAAGACTTTTTGCGCAGCTGCGGTTGAATTCGCGGGCGTCGAGTCTGACGCCACGTAATAAAGGATTCGATTACAGTTGTCGCAAGTGATGAGCTCGCCGCCGCGTCGTACTTCAGCCATAATCTGCGGACGAAGGGCCATGAAACAAGCAGTACACGCTCCGTTTCTTGCTTCAGCGACAGCAATTCCATCTCGAATTCGAGTACTGATGCGTGTGTACAAACCGCTGAGCGATTTTGGCAAGTTGACAAACAACTGGTCACGTTCTGTGCGTGCGACTTTCAGTTGCTCTGACTGTACTTGAGTCTCGTCGTCAAAGCTCTTAAGCCGTAGTTCACGATCGGAATTCAAGCTGGCTATCTCGCCGGCGCGTTCAGTCAGCGCGGCCTCTGCCTGTTCAAGAATCTCCATCTGCTCGAGAATCTGAGTCTCGAGTGTCGAAATCAGTTTCCTCGCCGCATCAGCCTCTCGAATCGCGGCGGTATATTCGTCTTGCTTCTTCGACGACATTAGATTTCGTTCCGCCCGCTCAACTCGGCCCCTTTGTTCCACTACCTCATTTTCCAAGCGCGCACGCGCATGTTTTGCTTCGTCGCGACGTGTTTCCAGGGCTCTAATTTCAAAGGCGCGCTGATCGAACTCTCCTTCGATCTCGGCGCGCCTTTCTGGTATCGCTTCTAGGTCTTTTTCTAATTTTCGTATGCTGGTATCCAGATTCTGCAAAGCGACTAACTTCTGCAATTCCGCTTTCACTCTTTATGCACTCCTCAAAAGATCAGGTATGTAAATGACGAAATTCATCGAACTGATCATCACACAACAACACCATTCGACGCAAGCCACGGACGGGCTCGGGTGGTTTATCGCTGGCATTTGGAGAGTTTTGGCATTCGAAGACTTGAGAAATACGAGAACTCCAAGTCGGGGCTGGGGCAGTCCGGCAGGAAAGATTGGTCGGAAGATTGGCCATATATCATTTGAAATTTATCAAATTTATCAACTGTCATATGGGACCTGGGGTTTTGGCTTTTGAACTAGAACTTAGGCCACTGGCTTGCCCAGTGGTTTGCTACGCTTGGTGCTACGAAGAAAGTTATTTTCTTTCCAGCGCGCTTGCGCGCGGTAGTGAAATAAAAGGGTCGTAATTAGCAACGAGCGTAATAAGCACGGGCAAGCCAGTGGCCTAAGTACTAGTTCAAAGGGCAAAACCCTAACGTCCAAAGACCCAGATGACAATTGATAAATTTCAAATGATATATGGCCAATGATTCTTCCCTAAATAGGTCCGCTTGTCTTTTTGATCATCCGCACGCGCGGTGTAACGCGAATTCGGGGCATTTCAATGTTGATGGAAGGGACCGTCGGGATTTCTATCCGCGGCATCGAAATGTTCACCTCAGGCATCGATACGTTCACATCTGGAATTGTTGGAAACACGATTCTGGGAATTACAATCTGACGCCCTATCTGCGGTCGTCCCAAATCCGTTGTTGATAGACCGGATTCTTTTGGCATAACACGAATTGTCTGCGGCGACTTATTCCGAACCATAGTCAAAACAATTTCACCTTCCTTTTTGCGGTTGATAACTCGTGAGATATCTCCGCTCGTATCGATCGTTTCACCATCGACGGCCGTGATTACGTCACCAGCTCTTACGCCAGCTTTGGCAGCTGGTCCATCTTCTGTAACTGACGTCACGAGCACTCCTTTGCCGCCTGCAATTCCAAAAAAGTCAGCGAGCTGTTTTGTTAACTCAACAGTACTCACACCAATCCGGCGGCTGGCGCCAAGGGCGAAGACCATCGGGTTATCACCATCATTAAAGCCTTCCCACTTAAACTCCTTGAACCCTTCCCCTGGCACATCGAGTTTCCAACTCTTCGCATCACCAAACAACTTCTGAAAAGAACCTGATGCCTTATTTCGTCCTATCGTCGCGGTAAGTTCTTGTTCTGCGCCGCCTCTACTAATCGTGACTTTTACACTCTGTTCAGGCGCTATCTCAGAAACCACCCGATTGAGCTTTCGCACACTGGTAACGTTCTCACCATCAATTCTGAGAATTACATCACCCTTGCGCAGGCCTGCTTTTTCCGCTGGACTGTCTTTGACTACGCTTGTAACCCCGACACCTCGCACCTGACTAAGCGAGTATTGCGAGAGGTTGCTAGCCCTTATGTCTTCTGCATAAACACCAAGAAAGCCACCGTCCACAAACAACGTGATCACGTCTTCGGCAGGTGCTCCCATGGGATTAGGTGGATCGGGCGCGGGAGTTGGGTTCTGCGCCAGCGCCATCCCGGTTGTCAGAAAAATTACCGTTAGGAGACTACCTACGTATTTGGCTTTCATATTAAGGAATTCCTCCGGAAGAGTTTTCGGGTTACACGCCAGATCGGCATCACGGTTCCAAAAATTTTGCCGGTTTACTCCGAGGAGGTGGGGTTGTCGGAATCTCGTAGGTGAAATACGGATTTCGAGATCTTTGCGGTTATAGCGGTTTATAAATCTCTTTTGGACCACTCATTTCGAGTGCTAATCTGCCCTCAGTTTGCGCGTAATCCAGATGGGCCACTGCCTCTGACACAGCTAGAAATTGATGTACATCGCCAGCACCAGGAAACATCTTTAGTGAAGCTTCCCATGCTGTTGTTCCTTCTTTGGAAACCAGTCCAATGACTTGCGATTGCCGATCCTGGATAGCGCGAAAGTATCGATTGAAGAGTTCCTCAAAATCGCGAACCGGCTCACCATGACCACCATAAACCAAGGTCGGTGCAAAGCTTCTCAGTCGCGCCAAACTAACAAGATACTCAGCCAACGAGGGAAACCTTTTAGTCGGATCAATCGGATCAGGCGATAACACCGGATTCGGAGTCACCCGCTTCAGGACACAATCTCCGGCAATCACTGTCCGATCGGCCTCGCGTAGAAAAGAGCACGAGCCGGGTGTGTGCCCGGGCGTATGAACAATCCGCAAACTTCCTGTCTCGAACTCAAGCTCCGCGTCATCCCAAAGTGGTCCAAATTCATGATCGGCGAATGAGTCAGCATACTGTCGCACGCCGTCGTACATTCGTCGCATTCTGTCGATTTCAGAATCCGGTACGCCGGCCCGAGTGAGTAACGCGAGGTTCTCTTCGTACTCCAGCCGACTCTGTCGATGACCTGTCTCCCACTCATGAACGAGCACCTCAGCGTTCTTAGCCTCGTCGCGGAGTGAACGTGCCAGGCCGCAATGATCTTCGTGAGCATGAGTAAGAACGATGCGGCGCAGATCTGAAACCAGGTAACCTGCGGCGCGCAGCCCCGCTCGCAAGGCATCTATTGCCTCCTTTGTCTTCGGTCCTGTGTCGATCAGCGTGAGAGGGTCCTCAGCAATCAGATAGACATTTACTGGACCTATGTAGAAAGGAGTTGGCAGCGAAATAGGAACGACGCGCATTAGGTGAGATTGGTCTTTGTGCTTTGAACTTTAGTTCTTGTTCGTGGATCTGTGTTCTTCGAGAAGCGATCTGAGATCTGAGATCTCAAATTTGAGATCTCAGAACACCCACTTGTTAGCCGCAATTAAGTCGTCGGCTATTCGCTGGCGCGCTGCAATCGTGTTCATTGGCTGCAACTTAGTAAATCGCCGCAAAGCTGCCAGTAACGTTCGCAGTTCGTCGCCCTCGGCCATTCCCGCCAACGTATTCTTCGCTCGCGCTTCAATACGCTCGACCGCGTCGTTGCAGAATACTCGAGTGATGTCCAAATAACGCTCAGCCGACTTCTCACCCTGCGACGCAACCAATTTCTTCGCACGCAGTATCGCAGTCTCCATAGCGTAAGTGTCCATGATGATGTCGGCGATGCCCATCAGGACCTCCTGCTGATCACCGAGTTTCATCATGTACTTTTGCGCAGCTGTACCAAGCGTCATTAACGCCACCTTCTTGGCATTAGTCGTCAACTTGGTTTCGACAGCTAAGACGCTTTCGTCATCATCGAAGCTCCCGATTTGAGGAGAAAGCACTTCGTCCATCAACGCCTGTGCTGCCGGAAGCAAAGGTAAACGACCGCTGAGCGCGCTCTTCATCAACCTACCCGGAATCAACATCCGATTAATTTCGTTCGTTCCTTCAAAGATTCGATTGATTCTTGAGTCGCGATAAGCGCGTTCCGCTGGATAGTCGGCAGAGTAACCATAGCCACCGTAGATCTGGACCATCTCGTCGGCAACATAGTCGCAGTATTCACTGAGCGCGACCTTAATAATCGAGCACTCGGCAGCGTACTCCTCGATTGCCCGCAAACGCGCGTCCATATCTTTCGAATCTACTGCGCCAACGCCTGCTTCAATCATTCCCAGGGTTCGGTAGATCATCGATTCGCCAACCCAGGTGCGTATTGCTTGCTCACCGAGTTTTGACTTAATCGCTCCGAACGATGAGATCGATTTGCCAAACTGGTGACGCTCATTCGCATAACGAACAGATTCGTGCACCATCAACTTCATTCCGCCGATGCACATTGCACCAAGTTTGAAACGACCTATATTCAAAATGTTGAAAGCAATCTTGTGACCCTTCCCGATTTCGCCGAGTAGATTTTCAACTGGAGTTCGCACATCTGAAAGCACGAGTGCAGTGGTACTAGATCCCTTGATACCCATCTTGTGCTCTTCCGCACCCGAGGTGAGACCAGGCTGCCGCTCTACGATGAAGGCGCTAAATTTGTCGCCATCAACCTTTGCAAAAACAATAAAGATGTCAGCAAAACCACCGTTGGTGATCCACATCTTCTCACCGTTGAGAATGTACTCTTTGCCGTCATCACTTAAACGGGCGGTTGCCTTAGCCGCCATCGCATCAGAGCCCGAGCCGGCCTCAGTTAATGCATACGCGGTAATCAACTCGCCGGCAGCAATCTTCGGCAAATATTTTTCTTTAGCAGCATCAGTCGCGAAGTAAATAATCGGCAACAAGCCAATGCCGCTCTCTGCGCCGAGAGTAGTTGCAAACGAAGCCGACCGGCCGATGTTTTCTCCAACCAGCGCGCCACTCGTCTGATCCAACCCAAGACCCCCGTACTCCTCCGGAATGTTTGCGCCAATCAAGCCCAGTTCGGCTGCTTTGCCGACCAGCTCGCGCGCCAATTTCCAATCGTGTTTCTCGAGTTCGTCTATGCGAGGACTCACTTCGTTATCAATAAACTGGCGTGTCGTGTCGGCGATCATACGGTGCTCTTCTGTGAAGTCTTCAGGCGTGAAGATTTCATCAGGAGTTCGTTCTTCAATCAAAAAGGCACCGCCTTTGATTATCGCTTTCTCTTCGACTATGGCTGACATTTGCTGTCCTTTCTGCAGTGGCGGCTCAGAAAACCACCTCGTTCTAAATCGTGAGCGGATGCATCCCGCATTTCAGTTTATATTCGTTCCAAAATCCCAGCGGCACCCATTCCACCGCCGACACACATCGTCACCATCCCATACCTTCCGTTACGGCGTTCAAGCTCGCGAAGAATGCTGGCCGTAAGCTTGGCGCCTGTACAACCGAGCGGGTGGCCCAAAGCAATCGCACCGCCATTCACGTTAACCTTGTCAGGATCAAGACCCAGAGTTTTCATTACTGCCAGCGATTGAGCGGCAAAGGCTTCGTTCAATTCAATCACATCGATATCAGCCAGAGTTAGCCCGGCCAGCTTTAACACTTTTGGTATCGCGAATACCGGACCAATGCCCATCTCCTCCGGAGGACAACCCGCAGTCGCATAAGCAACAAAGCGAGCCATCGGTTTTGCGCCCAGCTCTTTTGCGCGAGCATCTGACATCACAATTGCTGCGGCAGCTCCGTCAGACATTTGCGAGGCGTTGCCGGCTGTTATTGTCCCTTTAACCTGAAAGGCTGGTTTCAGTTTTGCGAGTCCTTCAGAAGTTGTGTCGCGTCGTACACCCTCGTCCTGAGCGAATCTAACTTCGCGTCTTTGTTTCTTGCCTTTCTCGTCTAACTCCTCGAGGACGACGTCGAGTGGCACCACCTCATCTTTAAACTTTTCAGCATCCAATGCAGCAGCCGCCCGTTGATGCGAACGAAGCGCAAACGCGTCTTGCTCTTCACGAGAAACCTCATATTTACGCGCCACATTTTCTGTGGCGAGTCCCATATTTAGATAGAAATCCGGATAGTGCTCAACCAGGTAAGGATTCGGCCTGATCGTATGCCCTCCCATGGGAATCATCGACATCGTTTCGAGCCCACCAGCAACAATAACTTCGGCGCCTCCGCTCTTTATCCGATCGGCCGCCATGGCAATTGATTGTAATCCCGACGAGCAGAATCGATTGATGGTCATCGCGCTGGTCTCAACCGGTAAGCCGGCCCTGATCGCTGCTGCGCGCGCTACGTTCATTCCCTGTTCCGCCTCCGGCATCGCACAACCCATGATCACATCTTCTATGTCTGAGCTCGATAAACCCTTAACGCGACCGATCGCGTCTTTTATAACTGCCGCGGCCATTTCGTCAGGGCGAGTTGTTCGCAGAGTTCCTTTAGGTGCTTTGCCAACTGCGGTTCGAACGGCTGATACGATTACTGCGTCTCTCATAGTTTTTATTCCTGGATTCTTTGTTTCAATTCCTGAGCGGCTTACCAGTCTTTAGCATGTGCGCCATTCGCTCTTGCGTCTTGCGAGTTCCAATCAACGATAGAAACGCTTCACGTTCGAGGTCGAGAAGATATTGTTCTGAAACGCGGGTAACATGATTTAGATCACCACCCGTTAATATCCTGGCCAGCTGTGCACCAATCTCCGCGTCGTGATCTGAAATGTAGCCGGCCCGTTTCATTTGGTGAATGCCGAGCTTAAGGGTTGAGAGCGCTGGCAGACCAAGGGCAAGGATATCGGTTCGCGGCTGAGGCGCCACATAACCGCTCGCCGCGAGCGCCAACACTTCTTTCTTAGCGTCAGCAATCAGTCGATCCGAGTTCATTGAGATCGTGTCATCTACTGATAGGAATCCCATCGATCTCGCTTCTTCGGCTGAAGTTGCCACTTTCGCGAGGGCGATAGTCTCAAAGGCACGTTTCACAAACGGAAACGGATCTGCATCATTCGCGTCTTTTGGAATGGAGTCGAGCGCCCGTACTAGCATCTCTTTCGTGCCACAGCCCGCCGGAATAATTCCTACGCCAACTTCAACGAGACCTATATACGTTTCCGCTGCCGCTCTGACGCGATCTGCATGCAACACCATTTCGCAACCGCCACCAAAAACCATTTGAAACGGAGCGACAACTACCGGCTTCGGCGAATAGCGAAGACTCATTACGGAACTCTGGAAGAGCCGTCCAATCATGTCGAGCTCTTCCCAATTTTCGTCCTGCGCTTCCATCAACATCAACATGATGTTTGCGCCAACGCAGAAATTAGTTCCTTGATTACCCACTACCAAACCCAAGAAGTTCTTCTCAACCTCAGCAAGTGCAAACTTCAACATTTGCAGGGTGTCGCCACCAATCGCATTCATCTTGGAATGAAACTCGAGACATGCGACACCGTCGCCAATGTCGATCAATGAAGCTCCGGAATTCTTCTTAATTACCCCGGTGCGTTCCTTGATCGATTTGAGAATGAGCACACCAGGTTGTTCGACCAGAGGCACATACGAGCCCGAGGCAAAGTCGAAGAAGAACTGCTGGCCCGCCTCTTTTTTGTAGAATGTCGTGGCCCCACTCGCCAGCATCTTCTCTACATTGGCCGGTACGTTTGCGCCTTCTTCTTTAAGACGCGCAACTGACTTCTCAACACCAATTGCGTCCCAAGCTTCAAACGGTCCAAGTTCCCAACCGAACCCCCAACGCATCGCGCGGTCGACCTCGACTACATTGTCAGCTATTTCTGGGATATGGTTTGCCGCATAACAGAGTGTTCGCGTCAGCGTCTTCCACAAAAACGCACCAACACGGTCTTTACTCCAGGTTAAAGTCTTGATGCGCTCTGGCAAGTCTTCAATATTCTTCGCCATGTCGAGCGCCGGGAGTTTTACTTTTTCAGATGGACGGTAATCGAGTGTCGCAGCATCAAGCGTCCAGATGTCAGTTTTTGGACCGTCGCCCTTCTGTTTCCTGTAAAAACCAGCTTTGGTCTTATTGCCCAGCAGACCACGTTCAACCATCTTTGCGAGCATGTCGGGAACGACGAACATTTCCCGTTCTTCGTCTTCCGGAAGAGCTTCGTAGAGATTCCTGATTACGTGTGTAAAAACATCGAGACCGACTAGATCAAAAGTTCGGAAAGTCGCGCTCTTTGGCCGGCCTACGGCTGGACCAGTCATCTTATCTACTTCTTCGATCAGATAACCGTCTTCAAGCATTGTCTTGATCGTGTGGAGCGCGCCGAATGTACCGATGCGATTAGCGATAAAATTTGGACGGTCCTTCGCAGGGACAACTCCCTTTCCAAGTCTCTGGTCAAGAAAGCCAAACAGAAAACAAGACACTTCTGGTTTGGTCCATTCAGTTCGAATGATCTCAACTAGATGGAGGTAACGAGGCGGGTTAAAGAAGTGCACACCCAGAAAGTGTTGTTTGAAATCTTCAGAACGTCCTTCTGCCAAAAGGTGAATTGGTATGCCACTTGTGTTTGAGGCAACAATCGAACCGGGTCGCCGGTGTTGTTCGACACGCTCGAACAATGAGCGTTTGATCTCGAGGTTCTCGACAACCGCTTCAATAATCAGATCGCAATCTTTGATCTTGGAGAGGTCGTCGTCAAAATTTCCTACCGACATCAATGAAGCATTCTCAGCAACGAAGAACGCGGCTGGTTTGGCTTTTTTGGCGCCTTCGAGTCCGGCGGCGGCAATTCGATTTCGCACCCGGGGGCTTTGGAGTGTTAGACCTTTAGCTTCTTCTTCCGGGGTTAGCTCCCGCGGAGGTATATCCAGCAAAAGTGTAGGAACACTAGCGTTAGCGAGGTGAGCGGCAATCTGCGCCCCCATCGTGCCTGCGCCAAGTACGGCGGCCTTTTGAATCCGCATCATGCCGTTTTGTAGCCTTCTTTCTTTGTTGGAGACTCCACTCCCATTGTAGGGTATTTATAGTAGTGAATGAGCGCTCATTCAGTCAAGCAAGGCGAGCTCTGTTTTCGTGGGGGAAGAATGGTCGGTTCGCGCAGTAAATGAAATTTGTCCATCGTAAAGTGAAATTCTTGCGGGTCATAAAATGAAATCTGCTCCGACACTTCAGGTAAGTGCGTGCCGCAATAAGAACCTCTCGAACGGTTGAGTTGACGCGGCGGCGCGAATCAAAACACCTTTCGCCGATCAGTCTAGGTCAGAAGCACGCCGTCGCCGCAGCACGCATCCAACGATACGCGTATACCAAATCCTAGCTTGATCGGTTTGTAATCGAACGATCTTTTCAATAGGTTGATTACACCTGCACTTCTCTGCACTTCTCTGCTCTCTATGAATAAGGATCGTAGCGGCTGTCGGTGGAACAACGCTCTCGGTACACCTTGCGCTTCTACACGTATTGCCTTTTAATATGTAGAAGACGGAGGTAACGGCAAAGTGAAGCCCAAATCAGATCTTCCCCAAGGCACATTGGATTTGTTGATCTTGAAAGTTGTGGCGCTCGGTCCGATTCACGGGTATGCGGTCGCCCAACGCCTGGAACAGGTATCGCGCGGTGTCGTCCAGGTTCCGCAAGGCTCGCTTTATCCGGCATTGCACCGACTCGAAAACCGCGGCCTTTTGAAAGCCGACTGGAAGTTGACTGAGACCGGGCGCGAGGCCAAGTTCTATCGCGTGACGCGGAAAGGACAGGCGCAGCTGGAAACTGAAGCCGCGGGCTGGCAGCGCCTTACTCAAGCCGTCAGTTTGATCCTCAAAATGTCTGAAGGAGGTGCGGGATGAAATGGTGGCATCGCCTGTTTCGACGAAGGCAGCATGAAGAGCAACTTGAAAAGGAACTGCGCCACCATCTGGATCTACATACCAGTGATCTGATCGACCAGGGCTGTAGTCCCGAGGAGGCGCGACGACGGGCCCATCTTGCTCTTGGCGGTCCCGAGCAGGTGAAGGAGATGTGCCGCGATGCCCGCGGGACACGATGGGTGGAGGAATTGCTTCAGGATCTTCGCATCGGCGTGCGGATGTTGCGCAAGAATCCCAGCTTCACGCTTGTGGTTGCAGCCACGTTAGCACTAGGCATAGGAGCGAACACAGCGATCTTCGGCCTGGTCGATGCCTTGCTCTTACGACCGTTGCCCATAGTCAAAGCGCCCAGCCAACTCGTCCTGCTAGTGCGCGGTGACGGGCGAGGGTCGACACTTTCTTACCCTGACTTCAAAGACTTGCGTGAACGCAATGAAGTTTTGTCGGACCTGGCGCTCTTTACTCAGGCGCCGATCAGTTTTGGCAATAACGTGCGCAGTGAAGTCGTTCTCGGCGCTATGGTTTCCGGAAATTACTTCGACGTGCTCGGAATTAAGCCTTCTTTAGGACGAACGTTCCTGCCCGAGGAAGACCGTACGCCCGGCACTCATCCAGTCGTGGTCCTTAACCATAGCTTTTGGCAGAGTCGTTTCAATAGCGATCGTACGCTGGTCGGTCAGACGATCGTTTTGAACAACCAGCGATTCACCGTCATCGGTATTGTTCCTGCCGGATTCGACGGTGAGAGCCCGCCGATGAAAGTCAGTTTGTGGATTCCGGTGATGATGACCTCAGCGATGAGGTGGGAGCCCGGGGAGGCAAGGCAAGATCCTCTAAGTAACCGGCAGAATGAAAACTTCGGCGCCATCGGAAGGCTCAAACAAGACGTTTCAATCGTTCAAGCGCAGACCGCGCTCGAAACGATCAACCGCCAGCTCGAAGAGGCCAATCCCCCTCCGACTGAGCGACGCATAAATCCTAATGATGATCGCTCTCTCCGGTTGCTCAGTCCCCAAGGCATGATGATTGGTCCGCTCCGGGAGATGGCAGTGACATCCTCCAGGCTGGCCGGGGCGACGGTACTCACGGTGCTGCTGATCGCATGTGCCAACGTCGCCAATCTGCTGATGGTGCGCGCCATAAGGCGGCGAAAAGAGGTTGCTGTTCGATTGGCGCTGGGCGCAACGCGAGGGCGACTGATTCGTCAATTGCTAACAGAGAGTGTGCTGCTGGCGCTCGTCGGCGCAACTGCCGGGTTGTTCTTGGCGTACTGGATCAATCAACTGTTGATGGCTTTCAAGCCGCCATTCCCGCCGCCATTTACCTTTGCTCTGGATCTGTCATTTGACATCCGCACGTTTGCCTTTACGTACCTCTTGGCCATCGCAACGGGAGTGATCTTTGGTCTGGTTCCGGCGCTGCAGGCCTCCAGGCCCGATGTTCTGCCGGCTTTGAAGGATGAGAGCAACGCGGAAGGTCCGCGCGTGCGCTGGTTGAATTTGCGAAATGCGCTGGTTGTCACACAAGTCGCGCTCTCGCTGGCGCTGCTCATCAGCACGGGATTATTCTTGCGCACCTTGCGTTATGCACAACAAATCGATCTGGGGTTCAAACCGGATCACGTGCTGCAGGTTTCGTTCAATCTGCGGCTTCAGCGCTACAACGAAGCTCAAGGCCGGGAGTTTTACCAGCGGATTGTCGAGCGAATTGAAAGGCTGCCGGGTGTGCAAACAGCGAGTGTGACCAATCTGTTGCCGCTCGGTTTTATATGGCAGTCCACACCCGTCGTCCCCGAGGACCGAGAGGTTCCGCCGAACGAAAGGGTCTTCGCCGGTAGTGTTTCCGTCGGCTCGCAGTATTTCGAGACCATTGGTACACCGCTTCTTCGTGGGCGAGGTTTCACTGTGCAGGACACGATCAAATCTCCCCAGGTAGCAATCGTCAGCGAAAAGTTAGCGCGCCACTTGTGGCCCAAGATCAAAGAACCGGGCGAGGCGCTGGGCAAACGGTTGCGCGTCGGTCGATCGGATCTAGTTTCCTGTGAAGTAATTGGCGTCGCCAAAGACGCGAGAAATAACATCTTCAATCGTATCGATAAGGAACCGGAACCCACCATCTACCGGCCGTTCGCGCAGAACTACTCTGCTCTTGCGTCACTGATTGTACGCACGGATGGGGATCCCCGCGGCTTATCTTCAGCGGTGCGGCGCGAAGTCGCGGCGCTCGATGAAAACCTGCCGCCGCAAAACCTGCAACCGCTCTCCGAAACCGTCAGTCTAGCATCGTGGTCGGCACGCACGGGCGCGGCGGTGCTGGGCGTTTTCGGCTTGCTCGGGCTGGTGCTCGCGGCGATCGGAATTTATGGCGTGATGTCATATTCAGTGTCACGACGTACGCGTGAGATCGGTTTGCGGATGGCCCTCGGCGCAGAGACCCGCGATGTCATAAAGCTGATTCTCAAGCAGGGCCTGGGCCTGACCCTAATCGGAACCATAATTGGGGTGATGCTGGCGGTGGCGGTAACGCGCCTCCTGACTAGTCTGCTGTATGGCGTGACCGCAACCGATCCCGCTACCTTCGCTGGAGTAGTGCTCTTCGTGATAGGCGTAGCAGTGCTCGCTTGTTATCTGCCTGCACGGCGGGCAACGAAAGTGGATCCGATGGTGGCGCTTAGATGTGAGTAAGTTACAAAATGACAATTGATAAATTTCAAATGACCAATGACCAATGATTCTTAGTAGTTCGTAAGGATTTCCTCACTCTTGAAGCCCATCTTGCCGAGACGCTCGCGGGTTTGATCGATCATCTCCAGAGAACCACAAATCAATGCGACGGGAGACTTGAGCTCAGGAAGTACATGATCCAATAACGACTGCACATACCCGGTCGGCCCAGACCAATCATGACCATCAGGCCGGGAGATTACCTGACGTAACTCGACTCCCTCGCCGGCCCAGGCCTCGATTTCACTTCGATAGCAAAAATCATCAGGAGTTCGAGCCCCATACAGTACAACCAGCTCACCAAACTCATCCTTGCGTTTCAAGACATGACGCAGAGCCGAACGAAGCGGCGCCACTCCAGTTCCCATGGCCACAAAGACAAGATCTCGCCCCTTATGCTCCGCCAGAGGAAACCCGCGACCCGCGATATCGACGAGCTCGATTCTGTCGTTGTCGTGCATATCGAAAATGACGTTACTAACTCCTACTTTTTGCTTTACCAGGAATTCCAGATCCGGGTCGTCAGGTGCGCTAGCAAAAGCGAAGTACCCTGGAAGTTCGTCCGCGGCCCGCAAAATTGCAACCTGACCCGGAAGATAATCTATGTGGACGCCGGACTCCGTACGGAGATCAAAAGATCGAATACTGCGTCCCTGGTCCCGAACATTGGTAATAATGAGGGTTTGATTTTGTATCTTTTCCATCGACTTATGGTCAGTTTAGCAAAATCTTTCTTGCATTCTTACGAGGAGGGCTTACAATCAGCACCTCTCTCCAGATTTGGTCCCTCAATGGTCTTCGTTTTTAGAAAAACAAAGCTTCTCTTTCTTTGCCTCTCGGTTATTGCCGCGCTTGGTGCGTCGACCGCTGCCCAGTCGGGTAGGCGGCAAACGAAGACTTCTTCGCCGGCGCCCGTTCCCAGTCCGACGGCTGAGCCAACTCCAAGTCCCAAACCGCCCGCACAGAAGTCAGAGGTTTCGTTTCTTATAGCAGCGGATCGAACCACATCGATGCAAACGTATTTTCTCAGTTATTACGACGCCGCGATGCGCGGGTGTGCCGAAAAGATTAGGAATAGTTCCTCCGCGAACGTTGATGTTGCTAGTCAACCGATGAATCGAAGCGAAGCAAACAAAAAGGCAAAGGCGGAAAAGACGACTTATGTAGTCTTGATAGAGTTGACTGGCCCAACGATGAGCTCTAACCCGACCTCTGAGTACGAAGATATTGAACTCAATTATGTGGTCTTCGCACCCGAAACTGGAAAGATCGCAACAAGCGGACGATGCTATTACAACTCCAGACGTGCAGGACCAGTTGTCGTAGGTCCGTCGCGCGGGTCGTCATCTTCTATTTACCGGGAAACGATGTTACGAGAGGTCGGTCAAGAGGCTGGCGAGAGGATTCTCAAAGCTCTTCATCTTTCGTCAGGCGGAGTTATTCGGAATTAGCGGAGCGCCTACCCGAAAAAAAAATCATTGGTCATTGATCAGTTGAAATTTCTCATTTGTCATTTGTCTTTGGTTAGACATCGAGATAAGAATCAGAAGTGAGCGACGATAGAAGCCAAATGACAATTGATAAATTTCAAATGATCAATGACCAATGATTTTTTTTACTTCGGCTGTTCCGCCCCTGCGTAAATCTGATCGATCACATCGCGATACTTTTCATCGACTACTCGACGTTTGATCTTTAACGTCGGTGTCAGCTCTCCACCTTCAATCGTAAACTCGTCTTCAATTAATGCGATAGCCTTAATCTTTTCGTACTTTGCCAGATCTGGCGTGAGCGCATCAATTTGACGCTCAAGCAGATTAATAATTCGCGGATTGTGACAGAGATCACTGTGACTCTTGAATTCAATTCCTTTTAGTTTGCAGTAGGATTCGAGTTGCTCCCAGACGGGTACAATCAACGCCGCCGGAAACTTCCGTTCATTGCCAATCAGAACTACCTGGTTCACAAAACGTGAACTTCTGATTGCCTGTTCAATTGGTTGCGGAGAAATATATTTGCCGCCGGATGTCTTGAACAGTTCCTTTTTCCGATCAGTTATTCGGAGAAACCCATCTGCGTCAATCGTGCCAATGTCACCAGTCTTAAACCAACCATCCTCAGTGAACACGGCGCGAGTCTGTTCAGGTTTGTTGTAGTAACCCTGCATCACATTTGGACCACGCGTCTCGATCTCACCATCTTCGGCAATGCGAATTTCCACGTTTGGAATTACTTTGCCAACTGTACCGATACGATTGTCATCTATCTGTCCCGTGGTGATCACTGGCGAAGTCTCCGTCAAACCGTAGCCCTGGATAATCGGAATTCCTGCACCGATGTAGATCGTAGCCAGATCGGCCGGCAGCGCCGCCCCGCCAGAGATTAGGAGTCTGATTCTGCCGCCAAACGCATCATGCCATTTTGAAAACATGAGCTTTGATGCCAGCGAGTGTTTTAGCTTCAGCAAAGCAGGAACGGGTCGATGAGAGACAGTGTATTCAGCGTATTCGCGTCCTACTGACACTGACCAGGCCAGCAACGCTGAAGCGAGTTTTCCAGCTTCCGCAGCACGTTCATTGATTCGAGCATAGATCTTTTCAAAAATGCGCGGCACACCAACGAGAATCGTAGGCCGCACTTCACGTAAGTTCGGACCAATCGTCTGGAGCGACTCCGCAAAATAGACACTCATTCCCTGGTTCAGATACATGTACATTGCCTGGCGTTCAAAGACATGCGACAGGGGCAAGACGGACAGTGCAATATCCTTTTCACCAAACTGTAGGTGTCCGGACGAATCGATCAGATTTGTGACCAGATTCGCATGCGTCAGCATTACACCTTTTGGTTCGCCTGTTGTTCCGGACGTATATATGATGGTCGCCAGATCCTCTGGCTTGGTCCGTTGGGCCAACTCATCAACGATGCCAGGCTTTGATCTTTCGAGTTCCTGTGCCTTCAATTCTAACTGCTCGAGTGTTAGACCATCCGCTTCGGTAATACCTTCCGGTTCGAAGAAGACAATCTGCGTAATCGCTCGGCACTCGGGGAGAATATCTCGTAGCTCGTCGTATTTCTCTCGATTAGCGAGAAAGAGTACCCGGGCACCTGAATCATTAAGAATGTACTGGACCTGGGAAGCCGTTAATGTTGAATAGATTGGAACATCTATGATCCCACCAAAGATGCAGCCCGCATCAGTCAACGTCCATTCGAGCCGGCTATCAGATAATATGGCGACACGATCACCACGACTGACCCCGATTGCGTGAAGCCCCGCCGCAATGCCCTTTGCGCGCGCGAGCATCTCATCGGAGGAGACTGAAACCCAACGATCCTTATGCTTGTAATTGAGTGTGTCTTTTCTCTTGTGTTTGGCGGCGACCCTGTTGAAGACGTCGACCAGAGTCGCTGGTTCATCGGGACTCGTGGGCAAGCGGACTGCGGCAACGGGGTGCGACTTCTCAACATTTGAAATCGCCTGATTCACTATGTATTGACTCCGTTGAGGAAAATGTCCAATACCTGATCAGCCATCGGCGCAAGTTTGTAACGACGCTTCGACAGAATCCAATTTGTGGCCATTTCGTCGAGAGCTCCAAACAATACTTTCGCGACCACTCGAGAGTTGAGGTCTGCCCTGAAAAGGCCTGCGCGTTGTCCTTCTTCTACAGTGGAACGAATCAGCGATAAGTATTCTGCGAAGCCGGCAGCAGAAAACTCTTCCATAAACTTAGTCGAACCTCGCAACTCAACCTGAAAGACGACCGCAAGATCTCGATCGGCGCCAAGTCGTTCGAGGTGAAGTTGAGCGATTTGCCTCAGTTTTTCACGTGGATCAGAGATTTGAGCCACCATTTTTCTGGCCTCGGCAACTGCTTCATCAACACTGCGATCGAATATTGAATGAAGGATCTCTTCCTTACTCTTGAAGTATAGGTAGACCGTTCCATCTGCCACACCTGCTTCGCGAGCAATGTCTGCGACTTTAGAGTTGAAGTAGCCATTGTGAGCAAAGACACTAATCGCAGCGCGCAGAATTGCCTCGCGCTTATCGCCGCCAGCGATACGAGTTGTCGGTAAGGTGCGCGCAGTTCTCATTGACTGAATGATGCCTCACTCAGTCGAATCTACGCAAGAAGTGTGGCCGATGTGGCAATGAGGGGCAATGAGGTCAGTACCGAAACGCTGTAGCGTCGGGTCCGCCGCCAATGGACGCCCTCGATTATTGAGGTTGACCCGACGCTATCGCGTTTCGGTACTGACCTCATTGGAGCGAACTCCTACTCATACAGGAGCTTTGTCACCTACCAGCAACCTCGTGTCGAAATGTTCTGGAAGATCAATTCCTCTGAACAGGAACTCCTGAGTCGGATAGGGAATCTTGATATCGCGCTCACGAAATAGTTGCGCGATGCGGTAATTGATGTCGCTGCGAATCTGAACATGACGGCGCGGCTGCTTGGTCCAAACCAGCAGACGAAAATCGAGAGACGATTCACCAAACTTTAAGAACTGCGCCGTAGGAGGCGGATCAGTCAGTGCGTTGGAAACATCCTTCGCTGCATCAAGCAGCGTTTGGGTTACAAGTTGTATGTCGGAATCGTACGCGACACCTACCGGGATCGCGATCCGAGCTCGCGGATCTCCATACGACCAATTCACGACTCTTTGGCTTACCAATTTTGAATTCGGCACGATAATCGAAATTCGATCGTTTGTAGTCACGACCGTTGTTCGCAGGTTGATACTTTGAACATCTCCTTCATCCTCGCCGATGGTAATTCGATCGCCGACGCGGATCGGTCGCTCAAACAACAAGATGAATCCCGAAGCTATGTCGGCGGCAATGTACTGCAAGCCGAAGCCGATACCGACTGAAAGAGCGGTAAAGATAACCGCGATTGAAGTTAAGTCGATGGCAAACGCCTGTCTCAGGGCAAGCAGAATGCCAACTACCAGCACGAGATACTTAACGAGTCGTGTGATCGTGTAACGCAAGCCGGCATCGATATGACGGCGGTTTGCGATCCGTCGCTCGATCAAACTGCTGGCAGCTCTCGCAAAGAAGACTGTCGCAAAAAAGACTGCCGTGCCGATGAGCACACTCGACGCAGAGACAGTAATTCTGCCGATAGTGAATTGTTGAGTGAGGTAGCCCCAGATGCGACTCAGAATTGTCGGAGCATCCTGCCAAAGAACAGAGAGGTTCACTATCAAAGAGGTAGTATTCATTTAGGCAATCTCCATTTGCTGAGTTCAGATTACCTATCACGCTAACGTCATTCGCTGGTTGTGAGGTTTCTTGTTTATGACATCTTTATTGCAAAGAGCAATTCCCACGCTTGGCCCTTCCTTGTGTAGTTCATAACCTCTAAACGCAGCCGGTCCTTCATATTCCAGTTAATGAGCGCTCTGTGTGAGGAAGTCGAGCGAAGCTCGCAGGAATTCTCGGATCGCACTTTTCTTTACGCTGTTGCCCCACTTCCTGGTGACATTCTGTGCCTCCAGGAATGAAGGCGCAGCCTTGCTGTAGTAATCGGGATCGGCAATCAAAATCCAAGCTTCATGTCCAGATGCTCCAGCGCTACCTTCTGACTCAAGCAAGCTAACGTGGGAAATACTGATTCGATACAAGCCAGGACTCAATCCGTTAGCAGGTAGCGATACTGGCTTTCTGGGATCCCAATCGAATGGCAGACGAGCCGCACTTCCTGCTTTCTCTTTACTGATGGGTTCGAAACGCAACAGGTACTTGTCGCCTTGCATGTTTTTGAAAACGTCACGGAGATCAATTTGGCCGTCGGCGAGTCTTACCACTGCTTCCTGTAACTCTCCTGCTCGACTACCGAGATCCCTGTCACCAAAGCCACCCAATCTCGTTCCCCGTCCCTCAGGTGCGTCGTACTTTGCAGGATCTGAAGACACCAGCGTCATCGTCGATTCGATCAAACTCGAGGTGGGACTTTGATCGTTACTAATAGAGGTCGGGAGTTTGATCGGCAAGCTACATTCACCGGAGCCACACCGTCGTCTCTGAAAGATGTTTCCGGCACGATCTGCAATGACTATGTAACCGCTTCGATCGGCAGGGTTGGCAAAAGTGATTACGCCATTAACCTCGAGTGCACTCCCCTGCGAAAGTTTTATCTTGCCGTTAAGAAGCCATTCACCGCGAAGTTCCACAACGTAACCAAATTTCTCCTGGGCATGAGTGGATACGACGCTGCCGGCGCCGAATATAACCAGGAGAAGTAAGACTAGCGATCTATGCATGATTCTTTCGGTGCTTACTGTGTGCGGTGGCAGGCGGGACGCCTGCGGTCCCAGTAGCACGTTCGCGGTTTTATTATCGCAGCCAGTAAAGGCTGACTCATTGCTCTAACTACTTTTTGCAGGGGCTTCGACTGCAACGTGAGGTGTGTCGCTACCTTTGACCTCAACCGTAGCGGGAGCAGTTGGCCGTGTCTCATCAACAGCCGCTTTGCTTTCCTCTTTATCTTTGTCCTCCGGTGGCTTACCAACTACGCCCTCGTACAGCTGTTGGATCAACTTCTTCCGATAGTCCTTGGCATGATGAAACACCTCCTGGGCCAGGACTGCAAGAGGTATGGGAACGAAATAAGCCCAAAAAGCCATCGACCGGAATGCGATCAAACTGCTGACCACACCTAAAACAGGCACAGTTAGTGAACTTATCAAGATTGCTTTAGCCGGACGGAAGTGCTGAAAGAACAGCAACAACAGCAGACCTACAAAACCACCGAGCAGCGTTACGAGGATAGGGCTTGCTGGTTCCGTACCACCGCCCTGCAATTCAGTTTCGACGGCGTATGCCAGCGCTTCAACGCCCAACATCCAGCCGAGTGGAGTGTCGTGCTCATCCTCAGAAGCGTAAGCGCCACCGAGAAGAACGACTTTGTCCTTAATAGGACTGTCGCTTAGCCAGCCTGGACCATCTGCAAGGGACAGTAGTCGTGACGCAGTAAAGTGAAGACGGTGCGAGCCTTCGTTGTCACCGGCAAACTTAATGAAGAGACCATCTTTGGTTGGTGGGCGTTTTCCTACGCCCTCCGGGTCGAACTCTTTCGCCACTGCCCAGGCGAACGAAGGTTGTGACCCTTTGTTAGTCTCACAAGTACGCGGATAACGGCGGATCGCTCCATCAGCTGACAGTCGCATTACCACCACACCAAACTTTGCGTCGGTCTGTTGGCCACCAAGAAACGCGGAAAGATGATACTTCTCGTCGCGATTTGAGAAACTTCCATTCCTGGCCCAAACAATTACTGGCCCACCGGTGGGAATCTTGAGATCACGAAACTGTGGCGACGAGGTATCAACGTCGATCCCAATAACTCTTGGCTGGCCGGCTGCAATTGCATGGATGATTCGTTCTAACGCAACGTGATCGAGCGGGCTCTTGCCACCGAACAAATTTGCGTAGTCGTCATCGTCGATTCGTACGACTGCAACCTCGCTGTCATGTTCAACTCCCTGAAGTCGAACCTGAGTATCGAGTGCGTATGTTTCTAATTGTCGAAAGATGCCTGAGCGGCTTAGAAAAAAAGTTAGGAGAATACCTATTAAGACTGCGGGCGTAGCTTTGAGTACCCGCTCTAATAGCGAGATGCCCCTGGTCTCTAATTCTTTCTCTTTACTGGAAGACCATACCTTCCAGCGCATAGGTGTACCCCTAATTTGCGCTCTGGGCGGTTAGGAAGTCGAGCGACGCACGCAGGAATTCACGCACGGCAGTCTTTTTTACGTTGACGCCCCATTGTTTGGTGACGTTTTGTGCAGCCACAAACGAAGGAGCCGCTTTGGAGTAATGGTCGGCACTCGCAAACAATACCCACGCTTCATTATCAGACGGCGCGCTGTTACCTTCAGCTTCGAGTAAACTCACGTCGGAAATGCTCAAACGATAAAGACCTGGGTTGAGTCTTACTTGAAGTGGCGCAGGTTTCTTTGGATCCCAAATAAAAGGCATTGGTTTCTGATCAGGCGTGCCAGAGGATTTCTCCTTCAGCAGTTCAAAGCGCAAAAGATACTTGTCGCCCTGCATGTTCTTAAACACTTCACGCAAGTCCACCTCACTACCATCCAGTTTCACAACTGCTTCTTGCAGGTCAGATCCCCTGCTAACAAACGATGAATACTTTGCTGGCTCGGAGGAAACCAATGCCATCGCCGCACCTATCAATCGCGAGACAAATCCCTGTTCGTTACCAGCAGATGCAGGAAGTTTTATGGGATTTGAGCACTCGCCGGTACTACATGTTCGCTTCTCGAAAATGTTGCCCACGCGATCCGCCACAACGATGTAACCACTACTGTCGGACGGGTTCACTGAAGTAATTACGCTGTTGACGTTGAGTGAACTTCCCTTCGAAAGTTTTGCGGCTCCGTTGAGCAACCACTCACCACGAACGTCAAGAACGTATCCAAACTTTTGCTGCGCACAGATAGTACAGGCGGAAAACAGTACCACCAGGACGGGAGCTATAAGTCTTGAAATCATATGCAACCTCGAGCAGTTACGCAGAGGACAAACGATCAGCTTCGAAGATTACTCGGTGCAGAGAGACCCAGAAATACTAACCCGAAGAAAGTAATCAGTCCACGCTTTGAGTAGCGAGGGGTCAGTTTCAACTCTCTGCGCAACCCAGAGATAGCATCGAAAAGCATTCAAACCGAGCCGCCACTAGTAGCCAGGTGTTCGGAACCAGGACCGTGTTTTACGTCCTCTGCGATATCCCATTTCACCAGCTTCAAATCCAACACAAAGATGGCGTAAATAACGGGCACCAATAACAACGTAATAAATGTCGCAGCCGTCAGACCGCCGATCTGTGCGTAACACATGGGTTCCCACAACGGACCACCGTGAGCTGCCAGTGGGAACAATGCAATCACTGTGGCACCGACAGTGATTAGTACAGGACGCAACCGCATGATTCCAGCGTCTAACAGAGCCTCTTGTAGTGGCTCACCTTCAGCATGCTTTTCTTCGATGAAATCAAATAGGACGATGATGTGACTTACAATTACTCCGACCAAACTAACAATTCCAAGAAATGCCATGAAACCAAAAGGCGCGCCCATGATCCAAAGCGCGGCAATCGCCCCCACCATTCCGTACGGTATGGCGGCAAAGACAATCAAGGGTTTTATTGCGTGCTTAAACTGGAACACAAGCGCCATGAAGATCGCCACGATCGAAATTCCCATCACGATTGCCAACTCTTTGAAACCTGATACCTGCGATTCCTCTTCCCCACCGATTTCCATTCGATAACCAGGAGGCAATGACTGCTGAAACGCCGTCAACTTCGGACGAATGTCATTCATGACTTCCGATGGCAAGTGACCATCAGCCGGGAAACAGGAAACTCGAATCGTTCGAAACTGGTTCCTGCGACGCAACGTTTCCGTTTCCATTTCATAGCTGATTGACGAAACCTGTTGCAGAGGGACTTTCTGTGTACCCTGGGTAGAAAACACGTAGAGATTGTTCAGGTCGGCCAGCCGCGCGCGCTCATCCATTCGCATTCGCGCCGCTACAGGAATCTGCTTATCTCCTTCACGCAGCGTTGTGAGCTGAACTCCATTTAGTCCTGCGGCAGAGGATGCGGCGACATCAAAGTTAGATACGCCAGCCATATTTGCGCGATCTGAGTCCGTTTGAATCTTCACCGCAAAACTCTCATCACCCCAATCGTCTCGAACTCGTGTACTAAGAGAGCTGGCACGAAAGATCTCCTTCATCTGTTCCGCTAGTGACCTCAATGTACTCAGGTCATCACCTGAAATACGCACCGCAACCGGAAGTCCAACAGCTTTACCTGACTCGAGTTGACGTACGTCAAGTCGCGCTCCCGGCACTTTGGCAGATAACGCCGCTTGTAATGGTCCAATGATGTGAGCTGTGTCGTGCTTGTCTTTTACCTGGAGAATAATCTGAGCGTAATTGAGTTGTTGGAGCTCCGGGCTAACCGAAAACCAGAAACGTGGACCACCACCCCCTACAAACGTTGTGAGTGATTGCAGAACATCGTGGCCCTCGCCTTGTTCTTTGGCATATTCGCTTACCGTTGCACGAATAACTTCTTCTGCGTGTTTCGCCGCTTGATTTGTCTCAGCGAAAGGCGCGTCCTCTGGTAGCCAGACGTCGATGTACGAGAGATAGGACAGGTCCTTCGGGAAGAACTGTCGCTTGAGTCGACTCATCAATACGCCACCAATCACGAGCACAATCAACGAGGCAGCGAGCACTCGCCAACGATGCTCGATGGCCCATAATCCGAGTTTGTAGTACCGAGCGGCAAAGCCTTTCTTCCTTCTTTCTTCAACGGTCGATTCTGGCTTCGGACGAAGCAGGTAATAACCAAGCAACGGAATAAAACTCATCGAAACGAGCCGCGAAGCGATCAATGAACAGGCGATAACAATCGGCAAACTGTAGAGAAACCTGCCCGTATCTCCGCTTAGAAGCAGAAACGGCAAATAAGCAACGATGTTTGTAATGGTCGCATAAACAATTGCAGTCGCGAGCTTGGTTGGTCCTAACCAGGCTGCAATGATCGGAGGATGTCCGATGGCAAGATCGCGCTTTATTGCGTCTCCAGCTACTACCGGATCGTCGACAAGCAGACCTAAGGCAATGATCAGCGTCGCAATCGATACCTGTTGTAAGTCGATTCCGAGTACTGACATCATGCCAAAAGTCATAGCGAGAGTTATCGGAATCGAGAGCGCCATGATCAAAGCTGAACGCCATTCCCAGAACCCGATCAATGAAACGATGACGACTAGGGCAATCGCTTCATAGAGACTACTCATAAATAGGTGAACATTTTCTGTGACCTGTAACGGCTGATCTGAAGTGCGCGCCATTATTAGATCTTCGGGCAGGCGCTTTTTGAGTTCGTTCAAGGTGGTATCAACGGCTTCTCCAAAGTTCCCGATGATTTCACCCGACCGCATCTGCACAGCGAGTGTTATTGCTCGACTGCGATGCCATTGACCGTTCGGATCTTTCCACGTGAAGTAATTGAGATAACGCGGAGGACTGTCATAGGTACGAGTGATGTCTACAAGGTCTCTCAGGTAAACAGGTGCACCACTGGAAGAGGTCGTAATAAGGACGTTGCCGATCTCTTTTTCACTCTTGAACTCGCCAGAAGGATCGATGCTGATGTTCTTACCTTCAGCCTGCAGTTGCCCGCCCGGCATCGTAATATTGCGGGCGTTGAGAATGTTGCCGAGCGTACCTGGATGGAGGTTGTAGGAGGCTAATCGTTCCTGCGAATACTCGAGAAAGATTTTTTCATTTAGTACAGCTGACCTTGTGACTTTTGAGACTACCGGAATTGTCTTCAACGTCTTCTCGATCGTGTCGGTGAAGTCGTCGAGATCTCTATAAGTGTATTTTTCGCCGGCTACCTGTGAAAGCTTTGTAGCAGTCTCGTCCGGATTTCTTACCACCACCGGTGACCAAACGTCCGGATCAAGTTCTGACGCTTGTAGCCTTTCACGAATGAATCTTTGCAGGAAGTCGAGGAGTTGTTGATCAGTGGCGTCAGAGATTCCGTCGAGACCGATAAAGCCTGGTCCTTCAATCGACCTTAGGTCGCGCGCGTACGCAGCGTCCTTGGTAAAGCGCGCAAAGATTGCCAGACCGTTGCGGATCGCGTTTGGACTGATCGTTTGCGGAAAGTTCTGAATGAGGGTAACGCGCGATCCTTTTTCCTTCGCTTGTGCACGCGTCTCTGTAATGGCCCTTTGAATTGCGTTTGCTCGGACGGCGATTTCAATATCACTCACGCGAGGACTGGCAACGGTCAGCATTAACGCGGCGGTGTCGCCAAAGTCTTTGATAAAAGTAATTGGACCAGCGCCATCGGGAAGATCGTGGATACTGTCGAGCTTCATCTTGATGTCGTCAAACTCTTTGGCGGTATCCTTTGTCTTTTCATCAAGAGTTACATAAACGACTGAGACACTGGTTCTCGAGATGGACTCGATCTTCGTCACCTTTGAATTCTCGGCCATCTTGGCTTCGATTTTCTTGGTAACAAGGTTCTCGATTTTTTCAGCGCTTGAACCTGGCCAGCGAGTGACAGCTACGGCCACGCGAACGAGTATTTCCGGATCCTTGCGTTGCGGCATGGTTAGATAACCGTACGCTCCCCATGCGACAGTTGCGATCAACAACACCCACGCAATGTGTCGCGTCTCGACAAAGAATCGAGAAGTGTTATGCGTAGTTGCGATCAGTTCGCTGTCGCTCTTACCGTGGGACATTCTTTTTACGTCGGCGACGCCTTTACGAACGCACGAAGGTCCGAATAATCATCAGGGGATGATTTGAATTGCATCGCGATCAAGCACCATCGTGACACCGGTCGTTATTACCTGCTCACCTTTCTTCACACCTTCTGTGACTGCCACCTGATTGCCGTATGCATCTCCAAGCTTCACATTCCTGATTCGGGCGATTGGCTTGCCATTTTGGTTCTCTACAACAAAGAGCGCGTAACTTCCTGGATGCTCTTTCGACTGAACCACGGCATTTACCGGTACAACCAAAACATCAACCGGCATTGGGCCGCCGGCAACCTCGATTGAAACAATCATTCCAGACTTCAACATGTTTCCGGGATTCGGAATTGTGATCTCGATATCAAACACTCGACTCTTAGCGTCTGCGGTTGGAGAGACAGCGGTTATTTGCCCGCCAAATTCACTGCCCGCTTGTGCCTCTGTAGTTACCCTGAGTGGCATACCGAGCTTGAGATTTTGCACGCCGCGATCCGGCACACCGAAAACTGCCTTCACCGTTCGTAGATCTGCAATCTGAAATCCTGCCTTGCCCGGCGCAATCAAGCTTCCGACCTCAACGTCTCTTCTGAGAATTGTGCAATCCATCGGTGCTCGGAGTGTTGTATCGCTCAAAGGGATTTTTGCTTCGTTGACAACTTCTCCTGCGCCACGAGCTTTGGCTTGCATCGCATCTACTTGTGCCAAAGCTGCTCTGGCTGCAGCTTTGGCCGTAACGACATGTGCTCTCGCAGCCAAGACACGCGCTTCAGCCACGTCATACTGCGCCTTGGCCGAATCGTACTCTGGCTTGGTGATACTTTGACTGCCAAATAGCGAACGTGCACGCTCAAAATCCAACTTTGCGCGAGCAAAAGCCGCTTCTGCTTCGCTGACTTGAGCGATAGCCGCATGTACGTTTGATTCAGCCTGAGCACTTTGACTCTTTGCGGCTTCTATTCCGGCTTTTGCTTCGTTGACTTGCGATTCAGCTTCATTAACCTTGACCCGGTAGTCGCCCTGTCTGACGGTGGCAAGTACTGTCCCTTTTCTGACAACGTCGCCACCCTGTATATGACGCATTTGTCCGTCGACACCGCGTACCTGTTGAATCGAACTCACATAACCGCCCACTTTGAAGGCAAGGTCCAACTGTGTACTTGGTCCAATGCTGGCTGAATAACGTAATGCTGAATTATTAGACAGCACTTCTACGGGCTGTACTCGAACAGGTTTGGGAACAACGGCGGCTGGCTTGTTACTACAGCTCGCTAAAAACAATGAGAGCAGCAGTGAATAGACTGTTTTCCGTCGGCCACTCATTCGTCTTCACCCAGAGCTTTCTCAAAATCAGCGCGGGCATTCCAGAGGGCCAGAAGCGCTTGCTGATATTGATGATCTGTCTCGATCACTCCGGTTTGCATTTGCAGTACATCTGAAAGCAGTACTGCCTGCAGCTGGTACTTGTTCTGTGCAACTCTTAGTTTTTCGCGAGCAACTTCCTGCGACAAACGCGCCACTCTCAGGAGTTCCTTTGCCTGTTGCAGTTTTCTGAACTTCGTGTTGACCTCGATCAAAACTCGATTCTGAGTTTCTATGAGACCGTTTTTGGCTTGTTCCGTAGACCTACGTTTTCCATCGAGTTCGTGATTTCTCTTTCCCCAATCAAAAATGTCCCAACTCAGAATCACACCTGCTGTAGCAAAATTGCGGGGCACAAAATCACTGTAGTTGCGGGGCGAAACATAGTTAAGACCGAGACTAACGTCGGGAATCAACTCCGCTTTCTTGATACGTCTATCAATATCGGACTGCTGCAATTTCAGTTGCGCTTCTTTAATCTCGGGTCGCTGTTCCAGGGCACGATTTTGTGCAGCCACAAGATCCACTTCGAAAGTAGTTGGCTCGGGAACGGGGCTAACTTCGAAGGTGGTACGAATGTCGCGACCGAGCAGATTGTTTAGCTGCTCCTTTTGCGACGCCAGCTCATTTCTCAGGTCTAGTCCTTCATACTCCTCCTGCGCCAGCTTCGCCTTTACTTCCAGGCTCTGCGATCGCAAAGCGGTTTGGATTGCTACATGTTCAGCTGTAACACGATCGAGTTCACGATAGAGTTGGACCGACTGCTCGTTGCTCCTGAGCGCACTCTGGCTCTGCAGGATCCCGTAGTAGAGTTTTTTGACATCACTAATGGTTGATTGCCGCTGTTGCCTTAATTCCTCGTTTGCTACCGACTTGCCAAGTTTGAGCTGATCGAGGTTGAGACGAATTCGATATTGCTGAGTTAGAGGTTGACTGACGGATCCAACAATGATTGCCGTTGGCCTGACTGGTGTGCCAATTACTGTTTGAGTCGCGGGGACTGGTCCAATACCTGGATATGTACCAAACACTCCCTGATCGAAGGTAAAGTTCAAAGCCGCCAGCTGTTGCGATCCAAGCGCGTAAAGATTGAACGCGGGATAACGTAACGTCCGCGTTGCGGCAAGTTGATCTTCGACCTTTTCAACCGCTAGTTGAGAATTGAGAACGAGACGGTTGCCGCGCAACGCAAGCTCAGTCGCCTGGTCGAGCGTCAACACTTCTGCGCTCTGTTGCTGACCTTGCGTTGACAAAGAGAGTCGCACAAGCAACAAAAACAGAAGCATCAGCCTAAAAGTCGCATTCTTATTCATTTTGCACTGACCTCAGGCGAATTAGTGACTTTGCGAAACAAAAACTCTATTACTGTTTCAATACAATTGGTGGTTCGATAAGTTCGGGAGGAGTTGACCTCGGATCATCAGGAATAAGCTCCGAGCCAACCGTTCCCATTGGCGGTCGTTTCCACTTGCGCGGCACTCTCCGAATTCCCACGGGGTAAATCGTGATCTCGCCATTCTTATCAATTCGGATCCGCAAAAAGTTTTTCCAATCCTCGATTCTTAATGACGAGGAAGCTGAGATCTGAAGGCAGCCAAAAACATTGAGCGAAATAAGCAGAAAGATCCCGACCAGCAACGAACCGATGATCCAACCACCGGCAAAAATGATCAGCGCCGCCAGCAACAACTGCACCGGTGATTGAAAGCGAAGCCCAAGTCCTGTGACAGTGAAGTAAGTGGCACCCCAACCAATCAGAAAGACTGCGAGCAGGTGGACCAATCCGTGCATCAGTCCTGCGATCCACTGGTAGAGCTTTGATTTTGTGTAAGTAAAAGCGACAAACGCGCACAGGATAAACAGAATCCAAAAAACAGCGCCGGCTTGTACGACTGCGGCATTTACAGTTGTGTGAAACGCGTTGCGGATTTCATGAAGCCCAAGGTTGCCAATGTCGGCCATCACAGCCCATGAAGTCAGAAAGTAAAGAATCGCGGTGAGCAGGCCGAAACGAACGTTGTATAAAGGAAACAACAAGTTTCGCCATATCAGCCGCCGCGACGTTTTCTCGTCAGGAAAACTCGACTTAAGTTCAAAACCACCGCGCAACACAGCCACGTCATCTGCGTGTGTCGGACTGAAAGCCGCACCGCCTCCGCCTGACACGATTTTTTGCGTACCGTCTTTAGCTTCATGTCGCCGGTAGTAGTGCAAATCACCCGAGAGAAAAAGACTAACGCGTCGGCCTAGTACATTGTTTTCCAGAAAGGCCAGATTACTCTCGTTGTATTCAAGTCCGTACTTTTCGAAGACCTTGGTCTGTAACCAGTGCGGTTCAGCAGTGCAAAGAATTACACGATCGCCCTCTTCCATCTCCTGTGCGACTTCTTTGAAGTACTCAATCTGAGCCTGGTCCAAATCCGAGCGCAACTGAATATCAATTCCTAATAACCACCACTTCTGTGGTAGTCGAAGGGCAAAGTAACTACGCCTTTGCGGCGCGCGCCATCCGTTGAACCAGCGACGCGAACAGAACAGCCGGGTAAAAGAAACCAGACTGTCGTACCAGTCGTGATTTCCGGGGATCGCAAAGACATCGGGATGAGGCTTGTCGCTGTAACGCAGTGCAGTTCGGTAGGGCTCGACGAGGCGTTCCTTATACTCTTTGCGATTCGCGCTCGGATAAACCTGATCGCCTCCAAAGATCAGTAACTCGCCGCGCTTTGTTGTGTAGCCCGAATTGCCATCGACACTCGATAACGTTAACTCGGGTTGGGCCAGGTGATAAGCAACGCAGTACGTTGAGTCCCAACCGTCACCAGTGTCCGCAACGTAGTCGAACCAAATTTCTTCGCGCGGAGGTTTTGTTGTGTTGACGACGCAGTTGCCTTTCTCATCGCGCAAGTACTGGCCGTCAGTCTCTTCAAGATAGTGTTTTGAATAGTCGTGAGGTGAGTCAGAGCCAACTGCGAGTGCTTCGATCAGACGATAGTCTGAGTGACCACCGAAAAGTGTTGAAACGAGTACTTCGGTGGTTGTGCGCAACAGCAGTGGTGGATCGTACCAACGGACCATGCGACGTTGAGCAACCACCCGAAAGCGCCAGATAAAAACCAGTTTCTTTGCGACCGACGAGTTTGCTCCGCCGCCCTTAAACTCAATGACGCGGCCTGCGCGATTCGCATCAACTACGAGTTTGAAGTGCCACTCGTGTTCGGAAGTACACTCCGTCACCAAACTGATGGCATTTTCACCTGAGTGGGGAGCGACAACGGTACGTTGAACTGCAGGATCACCGGGTTTGAGTAAGATTTCGAGGTCTTCAAAGTGAAGAACGGTTTCGCCATGCACGTCGCTTAAAGAAAAAGTGAAGGCTGTTCCAGACAGGAAGGTCCCAAGATCAGCTTCGTAGCTGATCGTGTTCTGCCGGTCTGTGATCCGCGCCGTCAGAAGATGGGCGATCTCACGTTTGACTGCCATCGACTCGCGCGTAGCCAAAAGCGCTTTGTCGATAGGAAGGGGCTTAAGCTTTTCTGACATACCGGAGGGTCGATCTTGTCTTTACTGGGCTCGCTCACAATCGATAAAGAGGAGGAGACTCTAGATTATCGCCAGCCTTGAAGGCAAGAGTTGTCCGACAAACTTAGAGCTGTTCGACAAACTTCAGTTTGTCGAAGCCTCGAGCAACAATCTCCTCAATTCCGAAGGCTCGTGCGGCAAACTTCAATACTAGAAGTTGGCGAAGGTCGATCGACAAACTAAAGTTTGTCGGACATTCTCGGAAATACTTGCGAACACTCAACCCCTTTCGTTTACAATCTCCGGCCACCAGAGCTAGCGTCCAGACCCCTTCAAAATGGAGAACAAGCTTCTATGAGTAGCACTTCACAAATGAAAACAAACGTTCGCGAGCAAGTCTCACCAGAGGAATGGCAGGCACGTGTAGATCTTGCTGCTGCTTATCGTCTAGTCGCGTTGTATGGATGGGACGATCTAATTTTTACGCATTTGTCAGCGCGTGTCCCTGGCCCGGACCACCACTTCCTTTTGAATCCTTACGGAATGTTGTTCGAAGAAGTGACGGCGTCGAGTCTGGTAAAGATCGATCACGATGGCAAAAAGGTGATGGACTCACCTTATCAAATAAATCCCGCAGGCTTCACAATTCACAGTGCTGTTCACGCAGCTCGCGAAGATGCGTTATGCGTGATTCATCTGCATACAAAGTGTGGCATCGCAGTGTCAGCGCAAAAAAACGGACTCCTGCCACTCTCACAACAAGCTATGTTCGCGCTCGCCTCCATGTCCTATCACGACTATGAAGGTGTCGCACTCGACGAAGAAGAGAAACCGCGTCTTGTCGCCGACCTCGGTAACAAGGTTCATATGATTCTCAGAAACCATGGTCTTATGACTGTGGCAAAGACGCCGGCGGATGCGTTCCTGGCTATGTTTAATCTGGAACGTGCTTGTGAGATTCAGGTACTGGCACAAGGAGGTGGTGAGCTGCTCCCAATACCGACTCCGGTCCTCGTAAAAGTTGCCAAACAACTTCAAGCAGTCACTGTCGGTCTCGGCGGACAACTCGCATGGCCGGGTCTGTTACGAAAATTGGACCGGATAGATACCTCGTACCGCGAGTAAGAACGATTGGTCATACGTGGATTCAAGTTAGAAGTGCAACGAAAGTTATTTGAAAAATACTTCATTAGGAGTGCGATAACCAAGGGTCTTACGCGGCCGGTTGT